>SWCB01004844.1_pt1 | contig 45574 bp, 38 predicted proteins | sample 4692901 | NCBI WGS metagenome assembly SWCB01 (sample SAMN10267276, study PRJNA491770) | bioreactor metagenome | isolation source: DHS bioreactor inoculated with subseafloor sediment | place: Japan: off Shimokita Peninsula | collected 2006-08 | reverse complement strand
TCCCCAAGGCTTTAAAGGCGTGGATGCACAATGTGGACACTGATGTAGTGCCATCTTCACTGCTAATATTTCTTCGGTGGAGGTTTCACTGCTTTCAAGGGAATGATGGAGTCGCTGTCGCTGGCTAGGTGATAGCAAATTAAGCTTTTGTAATAATGGAATAAATTCTTGTTCATTCATGAGAGTAAACCATTGCAGTTCTTCACACATAAATTAAGTATGATCGACCTACAACAGTTTGCTCAGACATAGCCTTTTTTTATGCTTACAGTAAATGCGCAGTCATTTGGGTACGGTATAATACCAATAGCAACAAAACAAACATTGAGGTCACATAGTCATTCTAATTACTTCAATATCTAGCCCAATGATTAGCGGCACTAATCTGGAAAACTATAGATACAAAAACGGAGCCTATTGGCTCCGTTTTTTATTGATGAAACCGATCGCTCACCTATTAAGGCATTGCGTCGAATTCTTCACCTTCTTTTTCTACCTGTGGTGGCATTAAGTGTTCACGAGTGATACCCAATTTCAATGCCAGTGCCGAAGCAACGTAGATTGATGAATAAGTACCCACCGTTATACCGATCAATAATGCCAAGGCAAAACCGTGGATCATTGTTCCGCCTTTCATAAAGAGAGCGACAACAACAAACAAGGTTGTACCCGATGTAATCAGCGTACGGCTTAACGTTTGAGTAATAGAGTTGTTTATCACATCAGGCGCTTCACCCTTTCGCATCTTACGGAAGTTCTCACGGATACGGTCAAATACAACAATCGTATCGTTTAGTGAGTAACCAACCACCGTCAGCAAGGCTGCAACAATAGTTAGGTCGACTTCCACCTCTAGAAGAGAAAAGATACCAATCGTAATAATGACATCGTGTGCAAGTGCTAATACCGCACCGGCAGCTAAACGCCATTCGAAACGCATCGAAACATAAAGCAAAATACAAATTAGCGAGATAATAATCGCCAATCCACCCGCTTCAGCCAGTTCGTCACCCACATTCGGACCAACAAACTCGATACGACGCATTTCAACGCTTTGCCCTGTTCCCACTTTTAATGCATCGATGATCTGGTTACCCAGCACTTCACCTTTCGCATTTTCACGGGGTTGCAGACGTACAAGTACATCACGAGCAGTACCGAAGTTCTGTACGATAGCATCGCCAAAACCCGCCGCTTCTAACGAATCACGAATTTTAAGCAAATCTGCAGGTTGTTCAAAACCCACTTCAATTAACGTACCGCCAGTAAAGTCGAGACCCCAGTTAAGCTTCTTTGTTGCCACTGTGCCAATTGCTACTGCAATCATCATTAGTGAAAAAACAAAAGCGAACTTTGACCAGCGCATAAAGTCGATCGCATTATCCACTTTCAATAGTTGAAACATGTTTGCGCCTCCTATATCGACAGTTTATCTACGCGCTTACCGCCGTAGACAAAGTTAACAACCGCACGTGTACCTATAATCGCCGTGAACATTGAAGTCAGGATACCGATTGATAGTGTTACAGCGAAGCCTTTGATAGCACCAGTACCAACAGCAAACAGAATAATTGCTGTGATAAGTGTCGTAATGTTTGCATCGGCAATCGTACTGAATGCATTACCGTAACCTTGCTGAATCGCTTGTTGAGGGCTTCGGCCTTCACGCAATTCTTCACGGATACGTTCAAATATAAGTACGTTCGCATCGACAGCCATACCGACTGTTAATACGATACCTGCGATACCAGGTAAGGTCATCGTCGCGCCTGGAATCATCGACATAACACCGATAATCAATACCAAGTTCATAACGAGTGCCATGTTGGCAATTAGACCAAAACCACGGTAATAAATTAAGGTAAATAGCATTACTGCTACCATGCCCCAAATCATCGCCTGAATACCCATATCGATATTCTGCTGACCCATTGACGGACCAATCGTACGCTCTTCAACAATAGAGATAGGCGCAATCAGCGCACCAGCACGAAGTAGAAGCGCTAAGTTATGTGCTTCTGCCTGCGAATCGATTCCGGTAATACGGAAATTACGACCTAACGCAGTTTGAATCGTTGCTTGGTTGATCACTTCTTCATGCTTTTGAAGAATCACTTTACCGTCGGCTTGACGTTTACCGCTATCTTTATACTCGGTAAACACTGTCGCCATCAGCTTGCCCACATTATTACGTGAGAACGCTGTCATCTTGCTACCACCTTCGCTGTCTAGCGAGATGTTAACTTGAGGACGGCCATATTCATCAGCACTTGAACTCGCATCAGTAATATGAGAACCCGCAAGGATGATACGTTTCTTTAATACCGCTGGACGCTTGTCACGGGTGTACTTTACTTCACTGCCTGCTGGTACTCGACCAGCCGCAGCTGCAGCAAGATCTGCCGTGCTATCGACTTCACGGAATTCAAGTGTTGCCGTCGCACCAAGAATTTCTTTTGCGCGAGCAGTATCTTGAACGCCTGGAAGTTCAACCACAATACGGTTAGCACCTTGACGCTGTACTAGAGGTTCAGCAACACCCAGCTCATTCACTCGATTACGAAGAATCGTGATATTTTGATCAACCGCGTAGTTACGAATTTCTTTCAGACGGGCTTCAGTAAACTGTGCAGTAAGAACGAAACGTCCGTTGCTATTACTATCGGTAAATAGCATATCAGGGTGTAATTGCGCGAGAGCCGTTTCTGCAGCTTTTAGATCTTCATCATTACGAAGGCGTACTTCGACAGAAGAATCTGTTTTGCTTATCGCACGGTAACGCACTTTAGCTTCACGTAATTCGGTACGGAAAGTCTCTTCTTGTTGACCGAGTAACTTTTCCATTGCCGCATCCATATCCACTTCCATTAAGAAGTGAACACCACCACGTAAATCAAGACCCAGCTTCATTGGTGAGGCACCAATGGATTCAAGCCAGTCAGGCGTTAATGCTGCTAGATTAAGCGCAACGACAAAATCATCGCCTAGCTGTTCATTGATGATATCGCGAGCACTGATCTGAGTATCAGTGTCATTAAAGCGGACAAGTACAGTACCGTTTTCGAAAGCGACAGATTTATAGGAGATATTGTTCTTTTTTAAATCTTCGGTGACAGTATCCAGAGTAGACATATCAACCGAGGCGCCACGCGCCCCGGTGATTTGAATCGCTGGATCTTCACCGTAAACATTGGGAAGTGCATAAAGCAGACCGATGAGCAGTGCTAACACCACCATCAGATTCTTCCACAAGGGATAACGGTTTAACACTGCGATGATCCTTCAAAGCGAAAAATTATAGAGATTTCATTGTGCCTTTCGGCAGTACAGCTGTAACGAAATCTTTCTTGATAGTAACTTCATTGTTGTCGTTAAGTGCAATCACGATGTAATCAGTTTCTTCTGAAACTTTTGTGATCTTACCTAACAAACCGCCATTAGTTAGTACTTCGTCGCCTTTGCCCATCGAACTCATAAGTGTTTTATGCTCTTTCGCACGTTTCGCTTGTGGACGATAAATCATAAAGTAAAAAATAACAGCAAAAAGACCAAGCATGATAAAAAGCTGCATGCTGCCGCCTTGCGGAGCACCTTCAGCTGCGGCATTTGCCTGAGAAATGAAAAGACTCATTTAGTAACGTCCTCGTTTAAAATATTAAGCGTTTTTTAATGGTGGAACTTCTCTGTCACGACGCGCGTAGAATTCTTCTACAAATGCATCGAAACGATCTTCTTCAATCGCACTACGGATACTAGCCATCAAACGCTGGTAGTAACGTAAATTGTGGATTGTGTTTAGGCGTGAACCTAGGATTTCATTACACTTATCCAAGTGGTACAAATACGCCTTTGAATAATTACGACAAGTGTAACAGTCACAATGCGGATCTAAAGGTGTTGTATCCGTTTTATGTTTCGCATTACGGATCTTGATCACACCACCAGTAACAAATAGGTGTCCATTTCGGGCATTTCGGGTCGGCATTACGCAATCGAACATGTCGATACCGCGTCGAACACCTTCAACTAAGTCTTCAGGTTTACCTACACCCATCAGGTAGCGAGGCTTATCTTCAGGTAATTGAGGACATGTATGCTCAAGAATACGGTGCATGTCTTCTTTAGGTTCACCAACAGCCAAGCCACCCACAGCATAGCCATCAAAGCCGATATTTGTTAGGCCGTCAACAGATACATCACGTAAGTCTTCATACACACCACCCTGAATAATGCCGAATAATGCATTTGGGTTTTCTTGTTTATCAAAATGATTACGGCTGCGTTGTGCCCAACGAAGTGACATTTCCATCGATTTTTTCGCTTCATCATGTGTTGCCGGGTATGGCGTACACTCATCGAAAATCATGACGATGTCAGAACCTAAATCGTACTGAATTTCCATCGACTTTTCTGCGTCCATGAAAACTTTATCACCGTTAACAGGGTTACGGAAATGTACACCCTCTTCAGTGATTTTACGTGTAGCACCCAGGCTAAATACTTGGAAACCGCCTGAATCTGTCAAAATCGGACCATGCCACTGCATGAAGTCATGCAAATCACCGTGAAGCTTCATCACTTCTTGACCAGGGCGTAGCCACAGGTGGAATGTATTGCCAAGCAGAATCTGTGCGCCCGTATCTTTTACTTCTTCAGGCGTCATACCCTTAACTGTACCGTAGGTACCAACAGGCATAAAAGCAGGGGTTTCAACCGTACCGCGTTCAAACTGTAAGCGACCGCGACGCGCGCGTCCCTGCGTTTTATCTAACTCAAATTTCACAAAGCCTCCAAAAGCCAGAGAAACAATCTGACATAATTCCCAAGTGGGATTCAATGCAAAAGGCCAATTGCCCAATGCACACTTTCATTATCACATAATGCCAATCATTCGATTGATATCAAATCACCACGCCATAAAGCGTAGCGGAATAAATAAATATCACCATTACTAAGGCGTGCTGTTCTTTCACATAATTGTTGCTGATATTTGCAGTTCACCTGACACAACAAAGGCTGCTATTTTAACAAAAGCAGCCTTAAGGCACACTGACTTAATAATAAGAAGTGTTACACGTTGTTCCGACGAGTAATAAACATCGAATCGCCATAACTGAAGAATCGATATTGATTATCGACCGCTTGTAGATATGCATTCATGGTATGTTCATAACCAGCAAAAGCACTTACTAGCATGATCAACGTCGATTCAGGCAAGTGGAAGTTAGTCACCAATACATCCACCAGCTGGAATTCATAACCAGGAAAAATAAAGATTTCTGTATCACCAAAAAAAGGGACTAGTTCAGTTCCCTTTTTAACTGCATCTTGTGCGGCACTTTCAAGAGAACGTACCGACGTGGTACCAACAGCTATGACACGACCACCGTTTGCTTTAGTCGCATTAACCGCATCAACCACATCTTGAGGTACTTCAACATACTCTGAATGCATGTGGTGATCATCAATGTTATCAACACGAACAGGCTGGAAAGTACCCGCACCGACATGCAAAGTAACAAAAGCAAAATTAACCCCTTTTGCTTTTAATGCTGCCATCAGTTCATCATCGAAATGTAAACCAGCTGTAGGTGCAGCGACTGCACCAGGTTTTGCATTATAAACCGTCTGGTAACGCTCTTTATCAGCATCTTCATCAGGACGATCGATATAAGGAGGAAGCGGCATGTGCCCCACTTCTTCTAAAATTTCTAAAACAGTTTTATCGCTGTTAAAACGAATTTCAAACAACGTATCATGACGCGCAATCATTTCAGCTTGATAATCGTCATTTTCGCCCAGTAATAATTCATTACCCGGCTTTGGCGATTTTGATGCTCGTACATGCGCAAGAATGCTTTTATCGTCAAGCATGCGCTCAACTAACACTTCTATCTTACCGCCTGACGCTTTACGGCCAAAAATACGGGCAGGAATAACACGCGTATTATTGAATACGAATAGATCGCCAGGTTCAGCTAAATCTAAGACATCCTTAAAGCCCTTATGCTGGATATTTCCAGTTTCACCAGTTAGTTGCAGTAGACGACTAGCAGTGCGTTCAGGTTGTGGATAACGAGCAATTAGCTCATCAGGTAGATCAAAGTGAAAATCAGAAACTTGCATCTTTTTATGCCCCAAATAACAGCAGGCAGCTAGTATAGGCTGCCCCACTGCAATTTCAAGGAAAGATGGGAATCACAAATTAATTTTCGGTCTAATCTCGAAAGTAATGGATTACATCCCACAGATAATGGCCAGCCAAATTTAAGAACGACGCCAACAGATAAAAGCAGCCATAAATAACACACTGAAAAAACCTAAGCTGCCACCACTGTCATCCGACGTTACACCCGTTGTTGAAGGTGTAGCAATATCAGCACCTGCGCCAGTATAATCAGAATGAAATGGATTAACCGTAAATTGTGGCATTATCATGGCCTCGATGTTCAGTTCACTGCTAAGTAGGCCAGTAATCCAATCATGGTATTGAGCCACTTCGGTATAAACACCGGGCAGCAGCCCCGCACAACCTTCACCAAAACTCACTAACCCAACTAAACGCAATCCAAAATCATTGTCGCTAGCCTTCTGTACATTTTGCCATACTAGTGGCCCTCCAGAATCACCAAAACAACTGTCACGGGCAAGTAAGGGGGAAGTAGAGCCAGCACAAAGGAAAATACTTAATTCACTTGCGCTAATATTCGAACCCCACACATTATCACAGGTCGTATCAGGTACACCTGATAGTAATGTCTGTCTTAACGTTGTTGAACCTGCACTATTATCGGGTTCTATTTGGGTTGCGCCCCACCCTGATACTAATAAATTCGCAGGTCGCTGACCGTTGGCAACCCATCCATTAACGAATTCATTATCCGCTAATTGTTGCTCTGCCCGAGTAGCAGGTAAAATAGGGATAGATGCAACAGGCAAAGGGGCACCAAGCACCAAAAGCGCAATATCATTGGCAAAGCGACCGTCATTATAAGAAGGGTGAAGAATAACTTTTGTTACAAGAACTGCATTAGATGTACGGGCGCTAAATACACTGGTAATGCCTGCCCACACTTTTACATTTTCAGCTCGAACTGTTGTTGCTCCATTTTGCATGCAATGGGCAGCGGTTAGAACAACTTGAGAGGCAATAACCACACCACCACATACAAATGTCTCACTGCCGTTGTCGGTGGAATACGTCATATTAAGATAAGCCTGCCACGGTACTTCATTCTGGGATGATTCAATTCCTCCAATAATCTTGGCTGTCGCTGCCACTTTATCGTCGGCCTTAGCCTGAAATATAACTAACGCAAACCAAAACAACAGGCAGCTAACAAAGGCTTTAGTCATTAAGTGTTCCTACTGAGTGAACGTTTATTAACTCTAGCTTTCTATTATTATTTTCGCGGCTCAAAAATAATAATAAGGTTTTAAAATAACTACAATAACTCGCTCATTACCGGACTAATCATTGATTTTGGTCATTAGTCATTACGCGAGGATTAGCTACATTCAATAATGAGAGGTTAAAAAGATCGTCACCTATATTTTGAATATTGCTTTTATTGTCATGTTATTACGTAGATTTATAACAATGATGTTCAGCGTGAACTGATGTCTCAATAAAAGGAAGAAATGATAGATTAGGATAGGTGCTAACGAGTTGTTGAAACCTAATTGCAATAGGACTGCCGGAGGTTTATATGTTTACAGTTTCCGATATGATGACCCCAAACCCACATACCTTACAGCCACATAATACATTGGCCGATGCAAAAGCCATTATGGAAGATGTTGGCATTCGACACATTCCAGTAACCGATATGGATAAACAACTTATCGGTATTGTAACTCAGCGTGATGTGCTGTCTGCCCAAGAGTCCAGCCTAGAGCACATTACAAAAAACAACTTCCTATCTACTTTAGATATCCCTCTAGAGAAATGCATGCATCACACACTGATGAGTGTTGATCCTCATGCCAGCCTTAAAGATGCTGCTATCTATATGCAAAAACATAAAATTGGCTGCTTACCCGTAGTGGAAAAAAAACGATTAGTCGGCATAATTACAGATGCAGACTTTGTTTCTATCGCGATTAACTTACTAGAGATACAAGAGGAAATAGACCCGATTGCTGATGATAACGACACCACCTAAAACAAGACTGTTCCCATGAATTTTCTTGCTCATCTGCATTTGGCTGACTGTTGCCAAAGCGATATGGCAGGGAACCTTCTGGCTGATTTCGTTCGGGGCGATCCTTACAAGCAACACGTTAAGCCCGTCGCCGATGGTATAAAACTGCACCGCTTTGTCGATGGTTATATTGATGCAATGCCGGAGGTGAAAGCTTGTCGGCATTTGTTTAGTGACAACACTCGCCGTGTTAGTGGCATTGCATTAGATATTGTTTGGGATCACTTCCTTGCTGTTCACTGGCAAGATTTTCATCCTTATTCTTTAGAGCACTTTGTACAATACGCTGAAAGCATCGTTCGACAATACCAATCAAACTTACCCGAACGCTATGTTCTGATGAGTGCTCATATGTGGCAGCAGCAATGGTTAATCCAATACAGAGAAAAAACAAGCATTGAACGAGTGTTAATACGGATGGCAGCAAGACGCCCAAAGTTACATCAACTTGCGCTGTGTTCTGAACAAATAGATGATAATTATCATGAATTAGAACGTGTCTTTCGCATCGTTTATCCCCAAGTAATAACCGCAACCAAACAGTATCGCCTTACTCAACGTTAGTATCTGCTCAGGAAAGAAAACGCATAAAAAAAGGAGCAACAAGTGCTCCTCGACGATCACGTAATTATGCTTAGATTAATTAAAACTGATCTTCTTCTGTCGAGCCCGTTAATGCCGTTACTGAAGATTGACCACCTTGAATAGTATTAGTCATCTTATCGAAGTAACCCGTACCGACCTCTTGCTGGTGAGCAACAAACGTATACCCACGTTCTGCCGCTTCAAACTCAGGACGCTGTACCTTCTCAACATAGTGACGCATACCTTCACCTTGAGCATAAGCATGGGCTAATTCAAACATGTTGTACCACATGTTATGAATGCCAGCTAACGTGATGAATTGGTATTTATAGCCCATATCTGCCAACTCTTGCTGGAACTTAGCAATTGTCTCGTCATCCAGATTTTTCTCCCAGTTAAACGATGGTGAACAGTTATATGCCAATAATTGATCGGGGTACTGTGCATGAATCGCTTCAGCAAACTTACGTGCTTCTTCTAAACATGGTTTTGCGGTTTCACACCAAATAAGGTCGGCATAAGGTGCATACGCTAAGCCACGCGAGATAGCTTGGTCGATACCTGCACGTACGCGGTAGAAACCTTCAGCGGTACGGTCACCGAGAATAAAGTCGTTATCGTATGAATCACAATCTGACGTTAACAAATCTGCCGCGTTAGCATCGGTACGCGCTATAACCAAAGTGGTTGTACCCGCGACGTCTGCCGCTAAACGTGCCGCCACTAATTTTTGTACTGCTTCTTGGGTTGGCACCAAGACTTTACCGCCCATGTGACCACATTTTTTCACTGACGCTAACTGATCTTCAAAGTGAACACCTGCGGCACCGGCATCAATCATATTGCGCATAAGTTCATACGCATTAAGTACACCACCAAAACCTGCTTCTGCATCGGCTACAATCGGTAAGAAGTAATCAATCCCTTCTTCTGGGTTACTGCCGCTAGACCACTGAATTTGGTCTGCACGACGGAATGAATTATTAATACGAGTAACCACTGATGGTACTGAATCTACAGGGTATAACGACTGATCAGGGTACATGGTCGATGCCGTATTGTTATCGGCGGCAACCTGCCAACCCGATAAGTAGATTGCTTCAATACCGGCTTTTGCTTGTTGAACTGCTTGGCCACCCGTCAATGCACCTAGACAGTTAACATATCCTTTTTTCGAAGAACCATTGACCAAGTCCCACAGCTTATCAGCACCGCGCTGGGCAATCGTATTTGCAGGGGCAAATGAACCACGAAGATTCACAACTTCTTCCGCGGTGTAAGTACGTTTAACGTGCTTCCAACGTGGATTTTCAGCCCAGTCTTTTTCAATAGCTTCTATTTGCTGCTGGCGAGTCAATGTCATAATGATGTCCCTCGTTTCATTTGGCGATAATTCGCTTAACGTAATCGTTAATGCATTCTTTACTTCGACTTTTACTTTTCTAATTTTTCATCTATTTACTGTCAGTTTAGATATTCAACTAACTAAGCTAGATATTCATAACCTGAAACTGTTAAGAAGTTCACAAGCTCGTCGCTGGTTGTTAATCGCGACATAAGCACTGCAGCTTCTTCATACTGGCCTTGTTGGAATCGTTCGCTTCCTAGCTCTTGTTCCAATACCACCATTTCTTGATCTAGCATGTCTTCAAATAACGCATTGGTAACCACATCACCATTACTCAGTGATTTACCGTGTTTAATCCACTGCCAAATTGAAGCGCGTGATATTTCAGCGGTTGCTGCATCTTCCATCAATCCGTAAATAGGCACACACCCATTCCCCGTAATCCATGCTTCTATGTACTGAACAGCGACACGAATGTTGTGGCGCATTCCCTCTTCCGTACGTTCACCGTCGCATGGTGCGAGTAACTCTGCCGCAGTAATTGGGGCATCACCTTCACGGCTAATATCTAATTGGTTATTGCGCGTACCCAATGCTTCATCAAACACGGCACGAGCAGTATCGGCTAAACCTGGATGCGCAACCCATGTGCCATCGTGGCCATTGTTCGCTTCTAATGATTTATCGGTTTGGATTTTATTGAGTACCCATGCATTGCGCTCTGGCTCTTTTGATGGAATAAATGCAGCCATTCCTCCCATTGCAAATGCACCACGATGGTGACAAGTACGCACCAATAAGCGGGAATAAGCATTTAGAAATGGCTTCTCCATCGTAACAACTTGTCTATCTGGCAAGATGCGATCCGGATGGTTTCGTAGTGTTTTGATATAGCTAAAAATATAATCCCAACGGCCACAATTAAGACCAACAATATGCTCTTTCAAGCTATAAAGAATCTCATCCATTTCAAAAACGGCTGGTAAAGTTTCAATCAATACCGTTGCTTTGATTGTGCCGCGTTGCAAACCAAACTCATCTTCAGTAAAACTAAAGACATCACTCCACCATGCCGCTTCTTGATACGCTTGTAGTTTGGGCAGGTAGAAATAAGGGCCGCTCCCTTTTTCTAGTAACTGTTTGTAGTTAAGGAAGAAGTACAATGCAAAATCAAACAGTGATCCAGGAATAGGCTCCCCTTGCCACAACAAATGCTTTTCTGGTAAATGAAGACCACGAACACGACAAATCAATACCGCCGGATCATCATTTAACGCATATTCTTTTCCGTTATCTGGGTTGGTGTAGCTAATATTGTTATTCACCGCATCACGCAGATTACGCTGCCCATCAAGCACTTCATTCCAAGCTGGCGCAAATGAATCTTCAAAATCAGCCATGAATACTTTTACATTTGCATTCAGGGCATTAATCACCATTTTACGATCAACGGGACCGGTAATTTCAACACGTCGGTCTTGTAGATCGGTCGGTATATTTTGAATACGCCAATTACCGTTGCGTATATTCATCGTATCTGGCAGAAAATCAGGTAGCTCTCCAGCATCTATTTTTTGCTGGCGTTCTTCTCGTGCAGAAAGTAATTGAGGAACTCGGGAAGCAAAGCGCTGAACTAAACGCTCAACGAACTGCAAGGCTTCATTACTTAATATTTCTTGTTGTTCTGCTGTCAGTATTGTCTGCAATGACAGTTTAACTTCATAATCCGCGTTGCCTTGATTGTCCGTCATTTTCACCGCTCCACTCACTTGTAACTTAATCACTACTTTTATCAATAATTGAAAAACCTTAAATTCTGCAATCATCTGCGTTAACGCCCTATTTACGTTGCCGTAACAAATCAACAATTGCAAATTATTTTTTTACTACACGCTTGCAGCAAAAGATTAGTAATCAATTTAAAACAACAAGTTAAATACTAGTAGAGTTAAAACTCAAAACGCAAAATTAAAACAAAAAACAGTAAAAAACTCGGTTGATATAAACAGTAAGAATTACAGTGAAAAATGTAACAAGTTACGTAATTAAATCACCAAAAGTAGGCATTAAGGATTTTTTATAAAAAACGTTTAAAACAAAATATAACCGTTACATTCGCTATAAATATTTCAATAACAGTACATTAGAGATGTGTTATGGCTATATTTCATACGGGAATTATAGGCAGGAGTACTCACTCAGTTTCATTTATTTGCAGAACGAAACATAATAAACCTACAAAAAAGAGGTATTCGCTCAGAAGATAATAAGATGATATATCTTGATTTTTGGTGGGATATCAGAAGATCGTGCTGGAATATTGTCTTTTCTACCAGCACGACTTCAAAAGGACTATAAAAGTCCTTCTACTATGTCGGCAAGACCGTTAAAGGTCTTGATTCGGCTAGACGTCGGGCGCCAGACTAAACCAATTTCACGGTAAGCAGCCTGCCCTGGGGGCTCAATAACAACTAAGTTTTGATTATCTAATAAGCCATGATCGATAGCCATTTGAGGAATAAAGGTTGTGCCTAACCCATTCGCTACCATCTGTACTAACGTATGTAAGCTTGTGGCAGTAAAGGGGTTTATTTTTTCTTTGGTGGTCAGTTTGCACGCAGAAACAGCATGATCCGTTAAGCAATGTTCTTTCTCTAACAAGAAAACCGATTCATCTGGTAAATCAGCGTATCGAAGGGGAACATTCACTTGTTCAGCCTGATTTTTGCTGATCACCATTTTAAAGGCATCTCGCCCTACTATCTTGCTGTGCATGTTATTGATATCAACAGGCAAAGCTAAGATCAGTACATCCATTTCGCCATTACGTAACGCTGCTAACAGGTTCGTGGTGGTGTCTTCGCGCAGTAGAAGGTTCAAGTTAGGGTGCATACGATTCACCTCTTGCACCAAATCACACAGCAAGAATGGCGCGATGGTCGGGATGCAGCCAACCCGAAGCTGACCTTCCATGCCATCACCTGCGCCACTTGATAATTCCATCAGATCTTGGCTACGTGCCAGTAATTCACGGGAACGTATCACCACCTCTTCCCCTGTAGAGGTAAAGACTAACGATTTGTTATCACGCTCGATTAATTGGCAATTCAACAATTCTTCAAGATTTTGAATGCCTGAACTCAGAGTCGATTGGCTAACAAAGCACTTTGCTGCCGCTTTGCCAAAATGGCGCGTTTCAAACAAAGTAACAATATAGTGAAGCTGCTTTAGTGAAGGAAATTTGCTCATCGTTTTTTCCGATTACTTCAATCTATTTATTCCGCTTTTTTCAATCTAACAGTTTAGGTATAGTTTGTCTCGTCCAAACAAGGAGCCTACCGAAAAGGTCGGCGACAAACAGAATATTTTAGGAGCACCAAAATGGTACTAGTAGGTCGTCAAGCACCAGATTTTACTGCTGCAGCTGTTCTAGGTAACGGCGAAATTGTTGATAACTTCAACTTCGCAGAGTTCACTAAAGGTAAAAAAGCAGTAGTTTTCTTTTACCCACTAGACTTCACTTTTGTTTGCCCATCAGAGCTAATCGCTTTTGACAAGCGCTTTGAAGATTTCCAAGCGAAAGGCGTTGAAGTAATCGGTGTTTCAATCGATTCTCAGTTCTCTCACAACGCATGGCGTAACACTGCTATCGAAGATGGCGGTATCGGTCAAGTTAAGTACCCATTAATCGCTGACATTAAACACGAAATCTGTAAAGCGTACGATGTAGAGCACCCAGAAGCTGGCGTTGCTTTCCGTGGTTCTTTCCTTATCGACGAAGACGGTCTTGTACGTCATCAAGTAGTTAACGACCTTCCACTAGGCCGTAACATCGACGAAATGCTACGCATGGTTGATGCACTAAACTTCCACCAGAAAAACGGTGAAGTTTGTCCAGCACAGTGGGAAGAAGGCAAAGCAGGTATGGACGCATCTCCAAAAGGTGTTGCTGACTACCTATCTGAGCACACTGCAGACCTATAATTCTTCTTATTGAAGAGTTAACAACACCATGCTCACGGTGTTGAGGCAACGAACGCAAAAGCGTAAAGCCTAAGTCAGCCAAAGGCAAAAAGAACGATGAGGCCCGGATTGCACCGGGCCCTTTTTTTATCTGAACAAAACTGCCCTTTCAATATTAATCGAACTGCCCTTATTCCCTCCCAAAATTTAGTCACATTTATAATCAGATGGATTAAACTGCCAACACCTATACCCTCGCATTTGAATAATAATGACAATCCAACTTGAAGTTTGTATCGACAACCTAGAATCACTTCACTATGCACAGCAAGGTGGCGCTTCCCGCATTGAATTATGTTCTTCATTAGCCCTTGGTGGTTTAACACCCAGCGCAGGTTTTATGCAGTTAGCAGCCAAACACGCCTCAATTCCTGTTTATGCCATGATTCGCCCACGCCAAGGTGATTTCTTATTTTCAAGTGATGATGTCGAAATCATGCTGGCTGATATTCACGCAGCGAAAAAATCACAGCTTCAGGGTGTCGTTATTGGGGTATTAACGAAAGAGGGTCATATCGATCGCGATATTCTTAATAGCCTAATGAAAGAAGCAAATGGCTTAGGGGTAACGTTTCATCGCGCTATCGACCAATGTATTGATCCAATGGCAGCATTAGACAACATAATGGCTGCCGGTTGTGAGCGGATACTGACATCAGGCTTACAAGCTAATGCGCTTGATGGCGTAGATATGATTGCTGAGATGGTTAAATATTGTGGTGAGCGTCTGAGTATAATGGCGGGTGCAGGGGTTACAGCTAATAACGCAAAACAAATTATCACCCATACTGGTATTCGTGAAATTCACTTATCTGGAAAGAGCACACGCCCGAGTCATATGGTGCAATTCACTAACCAAGCACATATGGGTAGTGCCGATATTGATGACTTCAGCATTCCTGTTACATCGGTTGAAAAGATCTCTGCAGTAATCAACGCAATCCGTTAGGTTTCATACTATTTAAACGATAAAGCCAGCGACAAGCTGGCTTTATTTTTCCTATCAATTACATACCTTAAAAACCACGAACTCTTTTCGCCGGATGGATATCGTCTTCAGACGTTATACCGCTAGAATACGTTGCCGATTTCGTTTGAATAGAGCCATCACAGCTAATATTACCAACCGGTATTTCTGGATTTAATAAATATTGCGTCGTTGGGTTATCGATACACGTATTGCCATCAAAGCTAAAACCGTGGTCAACATAGTTATTCACCGTAATCAGAGAAGCCAAGTTACCAAATTGCTGAGACATCGATTCTGTCCAAGCGTAAGGTGTCGCGGGATCATACTGTCCGCCGATCATCAAAATACGTTGACCCGCTAATTTTTGCTCCATATTCTCGATATTCGCGACTGAATCTCGATAGTTTGGCCAGTCTGCACATAACGATGCATTTTTTTCATATTGATAATGACCAAATAACTTCGATTCTGCCATAAAACGAGGTTCAGATATTATTGCCTCATTCGTAGTTATCGGACTGAGTTCATCGGTACAAATCACTGCACGAAATAGAGCAGCACTTCGCAATTGATCAGATGAAAAATTATCACTCATTCTTGAAATAGGTTGATACAAAGCTGTTTGCAAATCAGTGACGTTATCATCATCCAAGAATTTGAATAACCCAGTTGAAATTGGACCCCACTCTTTATAAGACTGTCGGCTAACAAGCCGATTCAATGTACTATCAGATTCATATTTATAGAACGTCTTATTTTTTGTATCAACGTAATAGCTAGAGGTGTTGATGCTGTCGACCACTGTTTCAAATTGATTCATTCTTGATGCTTCAACTAGACGGTAATTCGCCACCGTGTCATAGCCTTTCGTATTACCTAAGCGTAATTGAAGGTAGTTTTCTGTATTTGGTGACATCGAAGAATCAAGCACAATAGCGCGCACATGTTCGGGAAACTGTTGTGCGTATAACGAGCCTAAACGCGTACCATAGGAATACCCGATAAAATTCAGAGAATCATCCCCAAATTTCTGACGTAATTGGTCAAGATCCTTTACCACACTATTACTGCCTACGTACTGCGAAAATGCTGCATATTCATTATCACAATTACCGTTTTCAGCACACTGGGTAAGTTCTTTAGCATATTCACTACGGCCCGCCCCCCTTGGATCCATTCCAACAATATCAAAGCGATTCAAAATATCATTGGGTAAACGGTTTGCAGCCATAGAACCAGCACCATTTACAGCACTCGCACCCGGCCCTCCAAAGTTGAAAACCAAAATACCAAGGCGCTGAGACGGAATATTTGCTCGGCGAACACCGTAATAGACATCAATATTGCCATCATTCAAATTACTGTAATCTTTCGGTACCGACAAAAAGCCACATTCCATGTTTTGTGGGCAAGTGCGTTGTGCGTCAGTGGTCGTTTTAGAAAAATCACTCCCTCCATCACCACCACCACAACCTGCTAGTAATAAACTAACAGCCAATCCAGATATTAATCGGTACATCAAAAAACCTTATTCAGTGAAGTTGAAATAATAAACCATTAATTAATAATAATTATCATTACAATAAAAACACATATAAAAATAAAATGATACACCATGCAATTGCAATTCAAACAAATAGTTAGCTACAGCTATTCTTTTTTGTCATATCAATACCTAAAATTTACTGAACAACTATTCTTAAGGTTACAATTACATAACATTCCCTCTTAAGTACATCTTATCTGGAGTGAAAAATGTCCAATAATTCAGTAAAGCCATTAAAGAAAAAGGACTATGAATCTGAGCTAGCCAACTTGCAGATAAAGCTGGTAAAACTGCAAGAATGGATAAAACACTCTGGTATGAAGGTGGTCGTTATTTTTGAAGGGCGGGATGCCGCGGGTAAAGGTGGGGTAATAAAGCGTATCACTGAAAAGCTTAATCCTCGTGTTTGTCGTGTTGTTGCACTGCCTCAGCCGACAGAAAAAGAGAAAACACAGTGGTACTTTCAACGTTATGTTTCTCACCTTCCTGCCGCTGGTGAAATGATATTGCTTGATCGTAGTTGGTACAACCGCGCCGGTGTCGAGAAAGTCATGGGCTTTTGTTCAGATGAAGAATACAACGAGTTTCTTCGTTCATGCCCTGAATTTGAACGCATGCTTAAACGCTCAGGCATTATCTTGGTTAAGTACTGGTTTTCAGTCTCTGATGACGAACAAGAAAAACGCTTTTTAGAACGTATTAATACCCCAATGAAGCGTTGGAAGTTTAGCCCTATCGATTTAGAATCCCGAAATCGTTGGGCTGAATACTCCGCAGCAAAAGACGCAATGTTTGCCTATACAGACACAAAACAATGCCCTTGGTGGGTTGTCGATGCAGACAATAAAAAGAAAGCACGCATCAACTGTATTTCACACCTATTAACTCAGATCCCCTATAAAGAAATTGATTACCCAACTATCTCGTTACCTAAGGTGAATAAAGAAGGCTACGTACGTTCACCAATAGACAATCAAACTTTTATACCTGACCTGTTCAGCCCAAAATAAGTTTTGATCGCGCATAATGCTTCGTTCAACCTAAAAATAACTTTGTTAAACGTTGTTTTCTGATAGGTTGATATCAACACGGATGGTTTAAGAGGTAGCCAGTATGGCGAAAGATTTATATTTAAAGCTCGATCTCAATCTACTACGAACATTTGTGATTCTATCGCAAGAGCTCAATATGCGGAAAGCCTCTGAACGACTGTTCGTCAGTCAACCCGCAATCAGCCAAGCCTTACTCAAACTTCGCAACCATTTTGAAGACGAGCTTTTTGTGAAAACGCGACACGGTCTAAAACCAACAGCTTTCGGCAAAGAGCTGATGGATAGCATTAATCCAGTTATGGATGAACTATCTTCTACCTTAAACTGCAGCCAAGACTTTGATCCCGCCGATCTTGAGGGATCAATCCGTATTGCACTAGCGCCACATATCCTTACTTACCTTTCTAGTAAGTTGTTCCATGCTATTCGTAAAGATGCACCTAATGTCGATGTACATCTTCTTAACTGGTCACCGACAACACTTGAAGATTTGAATAAAGGTGAGATAGCCATCGGAGTTAATTTTGATATTCATCATGCACCTAAAGAACTGATTCGAAAAAAAGTCGGGGATGACACCTTCATTGTATATGTACGTAAAGATCATCCAATTAAAAAAGACGTCATTTCCCCCAAAGATGTCAAAGGCTATGAAATGGCTAACTTGATCATTCCAGATTGGAACTCAAATACCTCTCAAGCAGAGCGAGTAATGAAAAGTCATGGATTGAGTGTCAGAATTGGATTTCGCTCTGAATTACCAATGGCAGTGCTTGATGTAGTAAGACACACCGATATGGTCTATCCATCAACCACTTTTGTCCCTGAACGAGAATTGAGAGAATTACGCGGAATGAAAGTCACTATTGAGGGTAACGATATCACTTTCCCTGTTATCGCTTATTATCATCAAAAGAATAAACGAAACCCAACAACACTTTGGCTGCATAAACTCATCAATCAGTTACTGCAAAAAGAAACTGTAAAATAACGCGATATTGCCTGATAAACCTTCTTTCTTATTATTAGGCAATTCTACTTTCTATTAACCTTCCTCCTTATAAGCACTCCTTATCGGCTACTTAAGCTAGTCAGATTAATTAGCTGGCCTTATCAGTTAGATAATAACTGGTGATTAGATAAAAAACACCGCTCAATTTAATATTCTCTCATCGACTAGGAAGGTCAATAAATAGCCATAATAAAACGGCACTGCAGAGCAATGGAAGCTCGTAATATCTAACTAATTTTTATTGAGAGAATCAAATGAAAAAGAAATTACTGGCTTCACTCATTGCTGTGTCTGTTTTGGCGGGCTGTTCATCTTCAGGTTCAGGTTCATCAGATGAGAATACTGATCCAGGTTACACAGATCCTAAATATGGCATTGAAAACCCAATTGAAAAAGATGACTCTCCAGCGTGGGGAATCCCAACGGATGACGCTCCAGACATGGGGATCAACCATATCGCTATTGCTGATGACGGTTCCATCGTTATCAACGGTGACAAAGTTGGAACTGTAGACAAATCGAATGGCTTGGTGTGGAAAGATGGTGTGCTAGTTGGCTCTGTCACTGTAGACAAAACAGGTCGTACATTTACTTATAATGATCACAGTAGCAATAACACCTATGCTTTTACAGTGAACAACGGGGTCGTTGCCATCGACTGGGAAAAGTCGTCAATTGATAACGGCTGGGGAGTCACCAAACCGAAACCTGAATTGCCACCGACAGATGATGCTCCTGATATGGGAATCAATCATATCGCTATTGCTGATGATGGCTCAATTATTGTTAACGGTGATAACGTTGGTATCGTAGACAAATCAAATGGACTTGTGTGGAAAGATGGCGAACTAGTTGGCTCTGTTACTGTCGACAAAACAGACCGTACATTTACCTATAACGATCATAGTAGCAATAACACCTATGCTTTTACGATGAATAACGGGGTCGTTGCCATCGACTGGGAAAAATCATCGATTGAGAACAATTTAGACATCAACAAGCAATCTAAGTTATCAGCAGAACAAAAATCTCAGCTGCGTACCAAAGCGAAAGATCTACGTGAAAACATCAAGGCACAGATCAACCGTTCTTAACCATACGGGTTAAACAATTGATTCAAATCTAAAAAAGAGCCGCCATTCAGCGGCTCTTTGGATAACAAGCCTTGGTGAACATATGAAATTTATTAGCAAGGTACTTGCCATTGCTGCAATCTTAGCAAGTTCTTTTCAGCCAGCCACAGCTGAACCACAAATCGGCTTCCAAGTATCTAAAACGGGTGATGACTGGATAGGTACAGTAATCGGATCAATTCAAGCAACCGAAGAAATCAATGTAAGCGCTGAAATTGATTCTACTGGCTACCTAGAAATAGGCACAGGTTATGGGTTGATGTTTGGTCAATTTTATACTGAAGCTTTTGCGAGTTATGGCCGTGCAGATAGCATAGATATTTATGATCTTGGTATTTTCACCGGTACTGCATTAACCGAAAACCTCATGGCATTTGCAAGTACCTCTCATGAATGGCGTGACACAAAAGCCTTGATAGATATTGATTGGCTAGATCAACGAGAATGGAAATCATCCATTGGGCTTAGCTATAGCCCTTTATCGTGGCTTAATACCAGCTATAACTTTAATCATGATCGACTACTTTCAGGTAACCGCTGGTCGCAAGATGTCGTAAATGACAACATCAACAGCCATGATATTACCATTACATTTAAACCCAAATGGGTTGAACCCTATTTAAAGTATACCTACGGTGAATACCGAGTACGCCCAGGCGAACGTGTTACATCTGAAAGCTCATACGAAATGGGGGTTAATTTTAAGTTTTAACTCTTTAAATAATATTTAGATGATGAGTTCTCATTCTTAGCCTAGAAAAAGTAATTTCAATATACCCATTCAACCATTTGGTTACTCTCGCCCCTACGACTCATATATTTATTCTAGGGGCCTTTTTGATGGCTATGTCTGAATAAGCTGTTGCGGCATGCGTCCAGCAGCTTCTAATAAGCAATCTTCTGGGGTTATTTCTGTTTGATAACGCTCTAGCATTCGACGCCAGCCTAAATAATTCCCCTAATACATGTCTTAAGGCAAGAGGTACACCGGTATCGAGGTAAATCATTGCAGTTTCTCACACATAAATTAAGTATGATCGACCTACAACAGTTTGCTCAGACATAGCTTTTTTGATTATCTAAAATAAGACACTCATAAAAACTGACTGTAAAGCACCCTGTATACAGCAGGGTCCCTACGGCTGCTATTGATCACTTCAATATATTGCCGATTTCATCAGGATTAGTATGACGAACATCTTTGCCTTTAACGAAATAGATAATATATTCACAAATATTTTGGCAGCGATCACCAACTCGTTCAATAGAACGTGCCGACCACATTACTTGTAATACATTGGGTATTGAGCGCGGATCTTCCATCATATATGTCATCAATTGACGAATTATCGCTTCATATTCGCGATCAATACGATCATCTTCTTGATACACTTCAACGGCTGCTTTTACATCCATTCGCGCAAACGCATCAAGTACATCATGCAGCATTTTCACGGCATGTTGACCAAGTGCTTCTAACGATACTAATAAGTTATATTGTTTATTCGTAAAGTTTTCTAATGCCACTTTTGCAATACTTTCTGCTACATCACCGATACGTTCTAGATCAGTAATGGTTTTAATTATGGCGATAACTAACCGTAAATCACTCGCGGTTGGCTGACGTTTCGCGATAATACGCGTGCACGCTTCATCAATTGCTACTTCCATCGCATTAACTTTGTGATCGTCTTTAATCACACGTTTGGCTAATTCAGCATCTTGCTGATGCATTGCTTTTAATGAATCTGCTAACTGCTGTTCAACTAACCCACCCATTGCTAATACATGCGTACGGATACTTTCTAATTCGGCATTAAACTGACCAGATATATGACGGCCAAGGCTTAAATTATCTAACATATTGCGACTCCTTAACCGTATCGGCCAGTAATGTAATCTTCAGTGCGTTTCTCTTTTGGGGTGGTGAAAATATCATTGGTACTAGAGTATTCCACCAGCTCACCCATGTGCATAAATGCGGTTTGATCCGACACTCGGGCAGCCTGTTGCATGTTATGGGTTACGATAATGACCGTGTATTTCGTTTTTAGATCATTGATCAATTCTTCAATCGTCAGCGTCGAAATAGGATCCAGTGCTGATGTAGGTTCATCCAATAACAAGACTTCAGGCTCAATCGCAATCGCTCGGGCAATCACCAAACGCTGCTGCTGACCACCTGATAAACCAAAGGCATTTTCATGTAAACGATCTTTTACTTCATCCCACAACGCCGCACCACGTAATGAGTTTTCGACCGCGTCATCAAGTACTCGACGCTCTTTCAACCCTTGCAAACGCAGCCCATAAACCACGTTTTCATAAATCGATTTAGGAAATGGATTCGGGCGCTGAAATACCATACCCACTCGACGACGTAATGATGCTACATCCACTTTACTGTCATAGATGTTTTGACCATGAAGCATGATCTTGCCATCAACACGGCAACCTTCCACCAATTCATTCATTCGGTTAATGCAGCGTAATAATGTCGATTTACCGCAACCTGACGGACCAATGAATGAGGTAACCTGCCCTTTCGCAATGCGCATATTAATATCAAACAACGCCTGCGTATTACCGTAATGAAGATCGAGCCCTTCAATTGACATCGCCGTTTTGTCATCGGGTAACGAGGCTAAATCTAACGGCTCAAATAAGCCCATTGATGGATTAACTGAAAGCATGTATTTCTCGCTATTATATCAACGCGTTACTGCTCTAAAGAGCGGAATTTCTCACGTAGATGATTTCGAATACCAATGGCTGTTAAATTCAAGCCGACGATAACAGTCACTAGTAAAAATGAGGTGGCATACACTAATGGGCGAGCCGCTTCTACATTGGGGCTTTGAAAGCCGACATCATAGATATGGTATCCAAGGTGCATGAACTTACGATCTAAATGCACATAAGGAAAATGACCATCAACAGGCAGCGTGGGTGCCATTTTTACGACCCCCACCAACATAAGAGGGGCAACTTCACCTGCTGCACGTGCAACCGCTAAAATTAAACCTGTCATTATTGCAGGGCTTGCCATTGGCAATACTATTCGCCATAACGTTTCAAACTGCGTGGCACCTAATGCCAATGAGCCATGGCGCACTGAACTAGGAATACGCGCCAAACCTTCTTCTGTTGATACAATCACAACAGGCAAGGTTAAAATGGCCAATGTCAGTGCCGACCATAAAATACCTGGTGTACCGAAAGTAGGCGTTGGCAGTTGTGACGAAAAGAACACATCATCGATTGTTCCCCCAACCATGTATACGAAAAAGCCTAAACCAAACACACCGTATACAATGGAAGGCACACCCGCTAAATTAATCACAGCCACACGAATAAGCTTAGTAAAGCCATTTTTACCTGCATATTCATGTAGGTAAATAGCCGCCATTACGCCTAGTGGTGTCACTATAATACTCATTAATAACACCATGAAAACAGTACCAAAAATAGCAGGAAAAACGCCACCTTCAGTATTGGCTTCTCGGGGGTCTTCGGTTAAAAACTTAACCACCTGATGCCCCCAGTGCGTAAACTTACCCAAAAATGATAAATTGTTCGGATACCACATATCCAACACTTGTATCATCGGCAACATTACTTCATTACCATGCATATCAACGACAACTAGTGCATCATTTTGCAATTTTTCTTGCAGCACAAAAAGACGTTGTTCTACCTCTAAATAAGCATCTTGTAACCGTTTTATTTCTGTATCAATCGATTGTTGTGCCGATTCATCTAATGAGAACTGTGCAGGATCGTTTGATGATTCATTCACGGCTAACTTACGCAGCTTTAACCGCTGCTGATTTAATTGCCAATTAATATCTGCAATCTCAGTCTCTTGTAGGTCATCTAATTGGGTACGCACAAGATTGGCTTGTAATACGCCAGCCTCAATATCTTCGACACCGCGACGCTGACCGCCATCAATAAAACCGATAGGATAACCGTAAAATTTACCGTTCTTATCACGATCGATAACCGCTATATTGTCTGCCAATACTTGGCGTGTGATTTGCGTTTTCAGTAACGTTATAAAATCAAGCGCGACACGCTCTCGGTTGCCCGTTTTAATTAAGTAACGCGGTACGCTATTACCTTCAATGTTAGAAACATCGATTCCTGCATCAGCTAGCTGTTCAATCGGTATACTTTTTTGTTCGTATATTTCGCCAATAATGATTTGGTTGTTACCATTGATCGACACATCAAATTGATAAACAGGCGCAGGCCAAAAAAAGCTGAGCCCTTTCCAGCCAATCAATAGCAATAAACCCAATACAGCAACCAGACTTAAACTTACCGCACCCGCAGTAAGCCATATCCAAGGCGAGCCTGATTTAAACCACTTAATCATTAATCAACATATTCCATATCCCTATAACGACAGAATAAACTCTATTTGAATCAATACACGAACACACATTGCCCATCCGTGGTATCACGCACATGGTTATTACAATGAACTGTACTTTTCGCGCAATCGCTGGCGAACCAATTCACCGATAGTATTAAAAATAAAAGTGAATATAAACAAGACAAATGCGGCAAGAAATAGGACGCGATAATGTGAACTGCCCACTTCAGATTCTGGCATTTCAATCGCAATCGTTGCCGCTAATGTACGCATCCCTTGCAGAATATTCCAATCCATAATAGGGGTATTCCCCGTAGCCATCAGCACAATCATTGTTTCACCGACAGCTCGACCTAACCCCATCATTAGCGCGGAAAAAATACCCGGACTTGCCGTTAACAGCACCACTTTTGTCAGAGTTTGCCAATGCGTTGCACCCAATGCTAATGAACCACTGGTTAAATGACCCGGCACAGAAAAGATGGCATCTTCGGCAATAGAGAAAATGGTAGGAATAACCGCAAACCCCATTGCAATACCAACAACGAGCGCATTACGCTGATCGTAGCCAATACCGAGTTCATTGGTGAGAAAGCCGCGTACATCGCCGTCAAATAACCATTGATCGATATACGGACTCGCCGCTATGCACCCGTAGCCCAATAGCACAATCACAGGCATAAGAATCACAATGTGAAAGCCATTAGGAATACGGTATCGCCATTTACCCGGTAATACAGCCCATCCCCAGCCAACCAATAAAATAGTCACTGGAAATAAAATCAAGCTCATCACAATACCTGACAGGTACATTTCTACAATCGGGGCTAGCCACAACCCCGCTAAGAAGCCGAGAATAACCGTTGGTAGCGCTTCCATAATTTCAACGGTCGGTTTAACTACATTACGCATTCTAGATGACATAAAGTATGCAGTATAAATCGCGCCAGCCAATGCTAACGGTATTGCAAAAAACATGGCATACAATGCTGCTTTTAGCGTACCAAATACGATAGGCACCAAGCTCAGCTTAGGTTCAAATTCATCACTGGCCGATGTTGATTGCCATACGTAATCAGGCTCTTGATACCCTTCGTACCATACTTGTTGCCACAAAGAAGCAAAGCCAATTTCAGGGTGAGAATTTTTAACGGTATAGGTTTGCCATTGATCCCCTGAAATGGCTAACAAGCGATCTGCACGAGGAGAAATAATCAGTTTATCCGGTACTTGCTCAAATAGAGGTTCTTTGTATAACACGTTACGTTCTGATGTGTAGTATGCCGACAACATGCCATCTTGCTGTACAGCAAAAAAACCTTTGCGGTAGTACTCAGAAACCAATTCTTTTATCGGGCTCGCTGAAAACTCAAAATCACGAGCTTTCACTAACGATCGTTTGCCATCACGAACCACTTCAAACCATTGCGATACAGAATTATCAGAGGCAGTAAGCAACAATGAATTAGCACCTGATAGCAACTCTATCTTTTCAATGTTGCCATTTTTATCACTCACATTCACGACATCACGCACTTTGGCACCAGATTGGTTTACCTGTACGACGTAAATATAATTACCACTGCGTAAATAGACGGTGCGCCCATCTGGCGTCACAATAATCTCATTAATGTTTTGTGGTACGTCTGTAATTTCGAATGAATGAGGTTGCCAGATAGAGCCCGTATTTAGTGGGCCGCTATTTAATGCATCGTCTTGACCTTTAAATGTCATGGCAACAATGCGGCTATCAGCCGTTTTACCAACAATAATGGCTTCACTATCTCGAGATGAAATAGCAAGATCCACAATGGCTTGCCCTTGCGGATCAAGTAAGAAACGTGATTGCCCCAAAGGGTAAGAAACACTGGCTGTGCTTATACGTTTATTACCAGGAAAGCTAACCTGAAATATGGGTTTTACAACGTTAACGAAACCATCGCTTTGCCCATAAGCAAAAATAGCATCGCGAGGGAGACTTTGTGCAAAACTAACGGGGTTATTAGCAATAGAGTGCTGGCTAATAATAGGATCGAGCGAGTCTTCAGGTTTCAAGCTGACAAAAGTCAATTCGCCTTGCTTAGAAAAGCGAAAAGCGAAATCGTTATTTTCTTCAACGCCAACGGCTGCAACGGTATCAGGGAAAGAAGCAATAGTGATATTACGAGGCTTTACGGTGACTGACGAGAAGATTGGCAGCGTGACATAAAGTAAATAAAAGAAGATCAAAACCAAAGTAATAAGTACAGAAATGCCACCAGCTGTTACACCAAACCGCACCAATCGGTCTCTTAAACGCCGACCACGGTTTTCTCCCAACAAAAATGCGCTGGCACTTGCCATTATTACCTCTAGCTTTTTATACGTTTACTAATAATATGTCTTTTAGATGACAATTTTGTGACAACAGGATCCACAAAGATCATTGTAACCTCTTTATTGAAATCCCGACTTATTAAAATGACATAAAGTTGCAATAAAATGTCAGTACTCTTAATGATTTATGACCCTATTCAGATTTCAACTCATGGTTCTCGTTCGAATGTGGACAGAATCCCTCTATGCTTCAATAATTAATATACCCAAGCTACCTCAATATGCAGGATTCAGAGTGATCTCAGCGAGCATCTTGAGGTAACTTGGGTATAGTACTAATGTAAAAGTTTCACTCTGCTTTTACTCATTACCTGCTCTCACGAAAAAGGAAATTCGTTATGAAACATCTTATCATCACCATTATCGGTAAAGATCGCCCAGGGCTTGTAGAGCTTCTCTCTGACACAATTTTCCAAAATAACGGAAATTGGTTAAGCAGTAGCCTGAGTAAACTGGCTGGTCAGTTTGCTGGTATTCTGCAAGTGGAAGTTGCCCCTGAAGACATGCCGCAATTAAGTGCAGCGTTAGCCAAAATAGATGAATTACAAATCCACATCGTGGAAGAAGCAAAAAAAACAGCGCCTTTACCAGAATTACATCAACTAACAGTAACGGGTAATGATCGCCCAGGTATCGTAAAAGAAGTCACCACGCTATTGAGCCAGCTGAACATCAATATCAACAAATTGAAGACAGAAACTCAAAGTGCACCTAACTGGGGATACCCCATTTTCATCGCGACTTTTCAATTAGAAACCCCTGCCAATATTGATCTGGATATTATTCAAGATGAACTCGAAAAGTTAGCCGATGATTTGACTGTGGATATCGAAGATTACGTGCCTGCGTAAGTTGTACGTACTTCAATAGGGAATGAAGAGTCATTCCCTACTTTTAATCAAACCACATTACTGCGTTTATTTATCTTGTAAGAAGCCGTTCGCATTATCGTCTATTCAATAATACAACAGGAAAACAATGAGCACGGAATCTCTCTATATTGAAAAAGAGCTTAGCTGGTTATCATTCAATGAACGAGTACTGCAAGAAGCGGCCGATAAATCTGTCCCTTTAATTGAACGTGTTCGCTTTTTGGGTATTTTTTCTAGCAATACCGATGAATTCTATAAAGTAAGATTTGCCGATATTAAACGTAGAATTCTGATCAATCAGGTACAAGGCGGCGATGATGGCGCTAAGCACCTTTTGAGTAAAATTCAAAGTCGTGTGTTAAAAATGAATCAAGACTTTGATACTTTATACAATGAGATATTACTTGAAATGGCACGTCGCCATATTTTCCTCGTCAACGATCTTCAATTAGACGAGCATCAACAAAATTGGCTGCGCCGATATTTCCGTGATTCCATTTTGCCCCACATTACGCCGATTCTGCTTACTGACGATATTGAGCTACTGCAGTTTCTGAAAGACGAATACTCATACCTTGCCATTGAAATGCAGCAAGGTGAAAAAAAATGTCACGCGCTTATTGAAATCCCAACCGATCAACTCCCCCGTTTCATCGAATTGCCAGAGCCTAAAGGTAAACGAAAAAAAACCCTCATTTTACTCGATAACATTATCCGCTTTTGCTTAGATGATATTTTCAATGGTTTCTTCGAGTACGATAGCCTGGCTGCATACTCAATGAAAATGACCAGAGATGCCGAATACGATCTTAGCCAAGAGGTAGAACATGGCTTACTAGAACAAATGTCTGAAGGGCTAAATCAACGCATAACAGCAATGCCAGTACGCTTTGTTTACCAGCGTGATATGCCAGGTAATATGATCGATGTGCTATGTGGATTACTAAAAGTTTCCCGTTACGACAGTATTATTCCTGGCGGCCGTTACCATAACTTCAAAGATTTTATCGGCTTCCCTAATGTTGGACGAAAATACCTCGAAAACACCGCATTGCCGCCGATTCAAAGCTATCACTTCACCCAAGCACGTAACGCATTTGATGCCATTAAAGCACAAGATATTCTGCTGTATTATCCGTATCACACCTTTAACCATGTAACAGAATTTATTCGTCAGGCATCATACGACCCCAAAGTACGTTCGATAAAAATTAATATCTACCGAGTAGCCAAACACTCACGGGTGATTGATTCAATGATCGATGCGGCCAATAACGGTAAACGTGTCACCGTAGTGGTTGAACTACAAGCGCGTTTTGATGAAGAGGCCAATATTGAATGGGCAAGGCGATTAACTGAAGCCGGGGTGCATGTTGTTTTTGGGGTACCAGGTTTAAAGATTCACTCTAAGTTATGCCTTATCACCCGACAAGAAGACGATAAACTGGTTCGTTATGCGCACATTGGTACTGGGAATTTTAACGAAAAAACAGCACGTATTTATACTGACTTCTCTTTAATGACCTGTAGTACAGAGATTGCAGACGAAGTAAAGCAAGTCTTTAGTTACATCCAAAACCCCTATCGCCCAGCTGAATTTACCCACCTTATTGTTTCACCTCGTAACTCACGAAGCCGACTCTACGATTTAATTGATCGTGAAATTGCACATGCTAAGCAAAGTTTGCTATCTGGTATTACACTTAAGGTTAATAATCTTGTCGATAAGGGCTTGATTAACATGCTGTATCAGGCGAGTAATAACGGCGTCAAGATTAAGCTTATTGTTCGAGGTATGTGTGCGCTTATTCCAGGGTTAAAAGGGATCAGTGAGAACATTTCCGCAATCAGCATTGTTGACCGCTTTCTTGAGCACCCAAGGGTGGCAGTATTCAATAATAATAATAACCCAGATGTCATGATCTCTTCTGCCGACTGGATGACACGTAACATCGACAACCGCATTGAAGTGGGTTGCCTGATCAGTGATCCTGTATTAAAGAAAAAAATCATCGACATCTTAAACATTCAGCTTACAGATACAGTGAAGGCACGTATTCTCGATAAAGATATGAGCAATCAATATGTGCCTCGTGGTAATCGTCGTAAAGTTCGCTCACAAATCGCCATTTACGATTACCTAAAACACAGTGAAAAGCAGCTGAAGAAACGAGCAGAAAAGGCGATAACAAACAATGACACTCATTAATAACGAACGTCCTCGTGAAATTGCAGCAATTGATATGGGCTCAAATAGCTTCCATATGGTTGTTGCCCGCGTTGTAGGGCAAAGCTTGCAAATTATCAGCCGCCACAAACAGCGGGTACACCTTGCTTCAGGATTAGATTCCCAACAGAACTTAGATCAAGCTGCGATTCAACGTGGCTTAAACTGCTTAACGATGTTTGCAGAGCGATTACAAGGTTTCACACCCGAAAATGTACGTATTGCTGCCACCTATACCCTACGCCAAGCCCGTAATGCCCACGTTTTTTTAAAGCGTGCAGAAAGCATAATGCCCTACCCTATAGAAATCATTCCCGGCACTGAGGAAGCTCGCTTAATCTATTTAGGGGTTGCGCACACCCAGCCCGATACGGGACGTAAGTTGATCGTCGATATAGGCGGCGGCAGTACTGAACTGGTGATCGGTGAAGAATTCGATACCCATGTACTTTATAGCAAGCATATGGGGTGTGTAAGCTACAATAAAAGCCACTTTCAAAATGCTAAGTTAAACAGTAAAAACTTTGCAGCGGCACAACTTGCCGCACAACAAAAAATGGAATGTATCACCAGTAAGTATCGTAAATTCGGCTGGGATAAAGCAGTAGGATCCTCAGGTACGATAAAAGCCATTCGAGAGGTATTAATCGCTAACGGTTACTCAGATGGGGTGATTACCAGCAAACGCTTAAACCAACTTATCGAACAAGTGTTGTCATTCAAAACAACGGAAGACCTTGACCTACCCGGTTTAACCGATGACCGTAAACCCGTTTTTGCTGCTGGTCTTGCGATTTTAAGTGCGGTATTTAGCGCTTTGAATATAGATGAAATGATTTACTCAGATGGTGCGCTACGTGAAGGTTTATTGTATGAAATGGAAGATCGTTTCCGTCATAGCGATATTCGTACACGCACGGCCAATGCCATGGCAAAGCAATATAATATCGATATTGACCAAGCAAACCGTGTGAAACATGCTGCTGAATATTTTTATAACCAAATAGACACGCATCCTGGGTTAGCAAAATCAGAGCTCTCAATATTATTAAGCTGGGGAGCATTACTTCACGAAGTGGGATTAAGTATTAGTTATCCAGGGTTTCATCGTCATTCTGCTTATCTACTTCGCCACAGTACGATGCCAGGCTTTAATCTTGAACAACAGACGGTATTAGCCACCTTGGTGCGTTTTCAACGTAAAGCATTGAAACTAGAAGAAATGCCAGAACTTAGTATCTACAAGCGTAAACATTTATACCCTCTGATTCGCACGCTGCGTATTGCTACCGCTCTAAACGGGCAACGCATTGATGAACCTTTACCTACCATCAAAATTAAGGCAGAGAAAGAGCACTGGCAGCTTACTTTACCCCTCGGTTGGTTGGGTAATAATAAACTATTAGCGGCTGATTTAATCAAAGAACAAGAATATTGGCAAAAAGCGGGATGGCAATTATCGATTGAAGAATAATGGTCATTAAGAGTAATTAACATAAACAATCGAGATAACTAAAATCTAGTTATCTCGATTCATTTCGTTAAATCCAATCAGTTTTAATTCAACAACTTAAGCAAGGCTAAATCGGATTTTACAACACCGCTTGGTAAGGGTATATATCCATCTTTTTCAACGACACTTTGCCCATTGTGCGATAAAACAAATTTAAAAAATTCAGCTAAAATCGGATCTAATGGTTTATTCGGATGCTTATTAACGTATACGTATAGGTAACGAGCTAGTGGGTAGCTGCCGTTTATCGAATTCTCAATCGTTGCATCCACATAGTTATCTCCCTCTCTCGCTACTGGAATCGCACGAATACCCGTCGTTTTATAACCAATACCAGAGTAACCAATCGCGTTCAATGATGTTGATACCGACTGTACGACGGATGACGATCCTGGCTGCTCATTAACATTATTAAGAAAATCACCTTTGCATAGTGCTCGTAGCTTAAAATAACCATACGTACCTGATACCGAATTTCGTCCAAAGCGTTGAATGTCACGGTCAACCCAGCGCCCTGTTAAACCTAATTGCCCCCAACGTGTAATTGGCTGCGTTGCACCACAACGATACGTTCGAGAATATACGGCATCAAGCTGCTCAAAATTAATGCCCTTTAACGGGTTATCCTCATGAACAAACACAGCTAAAGCATCAATGGCGACACGAATAGCTGTTGGCTTATAACCGTATTCATGTTCAAACGCTTCAATTTCTTTGGCCTTCATTTTACGGCTCATAGGGCCAAGTTGAGCCGTTGCTTCTGTTAATGCGGTAGGGGCTGTAGATGAGCCTGCGGTTTGAATTTGAATATTCACATTTGGGTATTTACGTTTAAATTCTTCGCCCCAATAGGTCATCAGATTGGCGAGCGTGTCTGAACCAACAGACGATAAATTACCAGAGACACCACTGATTTTTTGGTATTCGGCTAAATCAGCATCTAATGCCCAAACATTGTGCATACTGAATGCTAATATCATGGGAAGAATACGGCGAATTACACTCATATCAGATGGTTGTCCTTATACATTCAGCCAAAAATAAAATGGCAAAAGCGACCTTCTATGGCCGCTATTGAGTGATGCTTTGTTCGCGTCGCTATTATGCTGCTTTCGCCACTAACCGTTGAGGCAAAGTGAAAGAAAAGGTACTGCCCTTTTCTAATTCACTTTCAATCTCAAGTTGTGAATCGTGGTGGCTCAGCGCATGCTTCACAATAGCCAGACCTAAGCCACTGCCTCCCGTTTCACGTGAGCGCGCTTTATCAACCCGATAAAAACGCTCTGTTAAACGGTGAATATGTTGTGGTCCAATACCTTCACCGCTATCAGTCACTTCTAATCTTGGGCCACCAGCAGAGAGATACCAACGCACTGTAATATTGGCATCGTTAGGGGTGTGTTTAACGGCATTATATACCAAGTTAGACACGGCACTGCGTAGCTGATCTTCATCACCGAAGACATTTAATGATGCATCAACATCAAACGTAAAGTGTTGGTTTTTATCACCACTTAACGAGATGGCCTCTTTCTCTAGAATGTCGAGCATGGCAGGAATATTAACGGTTTCTTCTAGCTCTATCGTCGGGGCTGCTTCAATCTTAGAGAGCGTCAGTAACTGCTCAACTAAAGAGTTCATACGAACAAGTTGCTCGGTCATTACACCGTGTGCCTTACCCCACATTGGCCCCACCAGCATTTCTGGGTCTTTCGACATTTCCAGATAACCTTGCAGTACTGTCATTGGGGTGCGTAATTCATGAGAAACGTTAGCAAAGAAATTACGACGCATACCTTCTAACTGCTTCAATTGAGAAACATCACGCACAACCATCAGGTATTCGCCTTCGGTATAACGCATGATACGCAGCTCTAATGTACGGTCATAATTAAGCGGTGAAGTGATTTCTAACGGATGCTCAAATTCTTGCTTGGCGATATAGCGAACAAAATCAGGGCTACGTAATAAATTACTGATCGGCTGGCCTGCATCATCTGGCCAACGTAAACCCAATAAGTGCTGTGCCAGTTTATTACACCAAACAATATTGCCTTCGCTTCTAAAAACAACAACGGCATCAGGCATAGATTCTGCGCCATTTCGGAAACGGCGAATTAATGTGGCAAGTTCTCGACGACGACGGCGATTACGCTGCTGCAAACGATACATGCCATTAAAAAGCGGTTCCCAGCTACCGGAACCAGAAGGGGGAGTCAGGCTACGTTCTTTCCATAGCCAGTCAGACATCTTCAATTGATTATGAAAATGCCAGATTAACTGAATCCAGGTTGCAACCAATAAGAACCACGGCAAATAGCCAAACACTAAACCGAGAATTACCCAAGGAAAGTAAAAAAGAGCCAGTTCCAAAACCAGCTTTTTCCACGACAACCGCTCAACCATTAAAACTCCATATCAATGAAGATTAGCTCTCGCCCCTTCATCGCTTTTCAATATACTTCTGTTCTCTCATTCACCGTGTGGCAATAGAGATCATACTTTGCTGTTGATAGGTACTGTTTATAAAACAGTCACTGTACTAAACGATCGTTATACTAAAGCACACCATTACAAACGTGTCGAGAATCGGTAACCCGCACCACGCACTGTTTGTACCATTTTATCGTGCCCACCCGCTTCAAGCGCTTTACGTAAACGACGAATGTGTACATCAACCGTGCGATCTTCAACATACACGTTAGTACCCCACACATTGTTCAATAGCTGCTCACGACTATACACACGCTCTTGGTGTGTCATAAAGAAATGCAGCATCTTAAACTCTGTTGGCCCCATGTCTAATGGTTCATCATTCGTTGTTACACGGTGCGACACAGGATCTAACTTTAAACCTTGTACATCAATAACATCATCCAATGACGTAGGTGATACACGACGCATTACCGCTTTAAGACGTGCCATTAGCTCTTTAGGTGAAAATGGTTTGGTGATGTAATCATCAGCGCCCACTTCAAGGCCACGCACTTTATCTTCTTCTTCACCACGTGCAGTTAACATTACTACAGGGATCTGACGCGTTAGCTCATCACGCTTTAGGTGCTTAATCAGGTTAATGCCTGAGCCACCCGGTAACATCCAATCCATTAGAATTAATTCAGGATAAGGTTCACAAATTTTTTCTAATGCATCATCATAATCTTCGGCTTCAATTGGTTGATAGCCTTTTTGTTCTAGAACAAAACACAACATCTCGCGGATTGGTGCTTCGTCTTCTACAACAAGAATCCTTCTTACCATAGTGATACTTACCTAGTAGTTGCTGTATTTGAGCGTCATTATGTGTGTTAAGTATGACACTTTTGTGACTCTTGGCGATAAAATCGTAACCAAGTGTTTATCTAAGTGCAATGCATCTGGTATCTTATTGTCTTAATGACTCTTCATATGTATTCAATTAGTTACGTTTAGCCCTTAATTGATACTTGGCTACGACCGCCACCGACGGCCTCTACCGCAACCTGTACACCAATACGTTCGACCAATGTGCCTACATGAGAAATCACCCCAATCTGACGCCCATCGGCCTGTAATGCATCAAGGCAAGCTAATGCCATCTCTAAACTATCAGGATCTAATGTGCCGAAGCCTTCATCGATAAACAAAGAGCCTAGCTGACGCGTATCCGCAGCCAGTGAAGCAAGCGCTAACGCCAAAGAAAGAGACACTAAGAAACTTTCACCACCCGATAGTGATTCAACACTGCGCACTTCATCCCCCATATCATGGTCGATCACTTGCAGTGCTAACGGGCTGCCCGGTACGGGCTGTAAAGCATAGCGTGGTGCTAAATCTTGCAGATGCTCATTGGCTAAAATTACCAATTGTTGCAATGTTAAACCCTGCGCCAAAGTACGGAACTTATTACCCGTCGCCGAACCAATCAGCTCATTCATTTGTAGCCACAATTCGGTTTGCGTTTGCTGCTTTATAAGCTGCTGAGTCAATTCGCCTGATTGTAACTCAGCTTGTTTCGCCAACTCTAATTGTTGACGATGTTGGAAGACTTGCTCATCCAGTGCACTTTTTTGCTGGTTCCAATCAGCAACTAATTCAGCTTGCTGCTCACTGTCTTCTGCCAGCTCATGCTGTACTAACCACTGATGTGATAAAGCTGCTAATGCTTGATGTTCAATAACCGCTTGTTCGCGTTCCACTAACACCGTTAACGCGGAAGATAGCGCCTGTTCAATCAACTTTAGCGCTTCACGCTCTTGAGTTAACCACGCATCGTCTTTGCTCAGTAGTGCCGTAAGCTGTTGTTCGGTTAACGTTAGCTTTTGCTGCCATTCATTCCAACGTATTACTGCTTTTTGTTGTTCTTTCTGCGTCTCTATTTGTTGCTGTTGGACACTTTTCAGTGCGGCATCTGCGGCTGCTTGTGCTTCACCCGACTGACGTTGCACCGCTTGTATTTGGGTTAGTGATTCTTGTTGCGTTTTTAACGTTTGTTTATGTTGCTGCTCTACTTGCTGTAGATTTTTTTCACCAATAATCTCGACGCGTTTTAGCCAAATTTGTTGAATGTCTTTTTTCAGCAACGCGACTTTTTCACCCGTGGTTGAACATTGCTTTTGGGTATTTTGCAGTAACGTTTCTGCTTCTGCTATTTTAGGCGCAAGCTCTGCCAGTAACTTTTCACTAGCCAGTAAGTCACGTTGGTTAGCCATGAACTGTTGAACATCCAGATTAAGCTGCAGGAAGAATCCTTCTTCACCTTGTGCTTTTAATTGCTCAAGCCACACGTTGCTGGTGTATTGCTCATTCAATGTATTCGAGCGTGACGTTCGTATTGCCTCTTGAGTTGCGCTTTGCTTTTCAAGTGATTTAAGACGCTCTTGCCATTGCATAGCGGCTTGCGCTAACTCATGAAGCTGCTTGGTTAACTTTGACTCATCCTGTTGAAGCTGCTGTAGCTGAGTGTGCAACTGACGCCCCAACACGATTTGCTGCTGACGTTGTTCACCGCTTTGCTGTAGTTTTCTTAGATCATTGTCAGCCTGTTCAACGTCTTGCTGCCATTGGAGCAATTGCTGGTTGAGTGTTTGAAGATCAGCTTGTGGCTGTATTACTTCAGCACTATTTACTGCGAGAAATATGCTTTCATACTGCGTGTATAACTGCTCAATACGGATATTAAGCTGCTGAAATTCAGTATTAAGCAAGACCAAACGTTGCTGATCTCTAGGTAATGATTGCTGAAGCTGGCGTCGTTCGACATCACCATCTTGCAGTTGCTTAGTCAGCGTTTGTAAGCGTTGTTGTTGGCTTTGTAATAATCCATCAACAACAGGATTACTGATCGCATAAGGATGCTCAAGCGAACCACACAACGGACAAGCTTCTTCATCTTTTAATTCATTGCGGTAATCACCCAAATTCATGACAGCGCGACTTTGCTGCAGCATGTACTCAACTTCTTTCTGCTGAACCGAAAGAATATCAAGTTCTGGCTGCAATACCGTTAGACGTTGCTCTGATTGCGCTAACACACCCTGTAATTCATGCTGCTCTGTTTGCAACTTGCCAGCTTGAACTAGCAGCGATACCCATTCTTTGGTTCCCGAAATAGCCTGACGCAATACATCGCGATGTTGCTGCTTTTCTGCGTACTGTGCGCGCTCTTGCGTTTGCTGTTGCTCTAACCGTTCAAGATCAAGCGTTTTGCTTTGCGCTTCACAATCCGATTTATTAATTTTCAGTGTTTGTACTTGCTGCTCTAGTACTACCCGCTGCTGCTGATTATTGTCTTGTTCAAATTCTATTTGCAGCTTTTCTTTACGCAGTACCGAGTAAGCGCGGTGTGCCGCTAAATATTGCTGTAGGTTATCTTCAACAGAAGCATATTGCTCAGCCACACCTTTGAATGACTGGCTTTGCTCAAGAGCAGCCGACAATTGCAGCTGACGCTGCTGCTGCACTTGTTGTTGCTGTTGAATTACCTGAAGATGTTGCTGCTGCTCTGTGATAATAACGCTATGTTGCTGTAAGACATTTTCCTGCTCAGTTAACTGAATACGCAAACCATCGGCTTGCTGATCCCACTTAGCGGCTTCTTTTATTTTGGGTTCTAATTGTTGCCACTCTTGCTCAAGCTGGTTTAACGCTTCTGCCGCTTGCTTTGCCTGTAAATCGGCATCTACACACTTTTGTTGCTCTGTTGCTAATTGTTTTTCTGTGAGAACGAGTGCTTGTTCAATCTTGGTTAATTGTGAGCTGACCTGTTGAAGCAAAGAAAAATCACGATGGGCTGGCTGTGCTTTTTCAATGAGCGTTAATTGATCATAACGCGGCAGAGCCTGTTCTTTTTGCTGTTGAGCTTCTGTGCTTTTTAGCTGCGTTTCAGCCACACGAGCTGCTAACACTGACTCAGTTTTTAACGTTTGTTGGTGTTGTTTAAATTCGTTTAGCTGGGCATCTAATTGCTGTACTTGTTGTTTTAGTTGCTCACATTGGGTGCTTAGTAATTGCTTTTCATCGTCCGATAACAAAGCAATATCACCCAATTTATCTTGCAGCTGAGTTAATGTCTGCTTTTCAACGCGGGCACGCTCATAAGCTGCTACTGACAACTGGCCGTATATTTCACCGCCCGTCATACGTTCTAGCAGTGCAGCTCGATCATCAGCCCCCGCTTTTAAGAACGCGGCAAACTCCCCTTGCGGTAACATCACCGCACGGCGAAACTGTTCGAAGGTTAAGCCGATCAAGCGTTCAATTTCAGCTTGTAGTTCTTGCTTCTTACCCGCGAAACGCTGCCCAGTATCGAGGTTTTCAAGCCATTGTTCTGCAGCTTGAACTCGCCCTTCAGCACGCCCACGAGCACGACGAACATGCCAATGCGATCGCCAATGGCTACCGTCGTTGGCAACAAAATCAACTTCGGTAAATGCCTCTGCTTTGCCGCGAGATAAAATGCTTCTTACATCGTTCGCTTTAATTCGATTTTCATCGCTATCACGTCCAATTTCAGCATCATTTTTTTTATTCGATTGCAGACGAGGAATACGATCGTATAACGCTAGACAAATCGCATCTAATAAGGTCGATTTACCTGCACCGGTTTTTCCCGTTATTGCAAATAAACCCGCCTCACCTAGACGACCACCCGCAAAATCGATCTCAAATTTACTTTGCAAGCTGGCAAGGTTCTCACCTCGTAATGCTAAAATTTTCATTATTTGCCACCTTCACTACGCACTGCATCACCATCTTGGGCATCTTCAACTTGAATCAATAACTGTTCGAAAGCAGATGCCATCGCTTCATCTGGCTCACCTTGATATTTCTTTGCCCAACTTAAGGCGAACACTTGCTCGGGTGAAACATCTGATAAACGTCGATGATTCAACGAATCTTGTTGCTCTTGTTGCTGATAATGCGGGGTAATTTTAGCTAATCGCACAGCTTTACTATCGATGGCTTGCAATACTTTTTCTCGCAATAATGCTTGGGGTTTATCCAGTAGCACGTGCACTTCTAAAAATGGTTGTTGCTCACGGGGCACCTCATCAGCCGATAGCGCTTCAAGCGCTTCCAACACTTGATCGAGTGGAGCCGGCGATGATGGCACTTTCAACATATCAACGGTACGAGGAATCGTTATCGACTCAATTTGGCTGACGGCTTTACCATCGAGTTCAACAATAACCGCTTGGTGGGCATAATTACGTTCAGACATTGATAGCGGAATTGGCGAACCGCAATACCGAACATGTTCTTTCTTGGCCACTCGCTGGGCTAAATGCAAATGTCCAAGGGCAACATAGGTTATATCGTCAGCAAATATGGATGCAGGCAAGGCATGTTGATTACCACCCAAAACACGACGTTCCGACATTTCAGATAATTTGCCAGACGCCATATACGCATGCCCCATACCGATCAATGCTTGCTGATCTGTCTGTAACGCACGAGCAACCTCTGTCATTTCGCCATATAAGGTTTCTACGCCTTTAATCAGACGATCATCATCTTCATCAAGATCTTCAGTACGCAAATCGGCGCTGCGTAAAAAAGGCACGGCTAATACCCAAGCAGCTTGCTCACCTTGTTTGTTCGTAATCGGAATCAACATGCGATCGTGATCAAGCTGTCCACTTTCATCACGGTGAATACCGCCCACCATATGCAAATCAAAAGCTTTCAATAATTCATGCGGGGCATCTAACTTACTTGGGGAGTCATGATTTCCCCCTATCATCACTACATCAAGGTTTGGCAAACTTTTCGCCACACGCGCAAGAAATCGATACAGCATACGCCACGCACTTGCTGGTGGATTTGCGGTATCAAAAATATCGCCCGCAACCAACAAGGCATCAATCTGCTGTTGTTCCAAAGTATCGGCTAACCAATCTAAAAAAGTTTGATGTTCATAATCACGACTATAACCATGTAGCTGGTGTCCGAGATGCCAATCTGATGTGTGAAGAATTTTCATTATGATATGTATGCGCAAGCCAAGAAAAACTTCCTCGATTGTACCCTACAAATCGTAATATCCACGCAAATCCTCATCAGAAAAATTGCGACAAAACCGCAGCAATACAATAGTATTAAGCCTCAAATGCACAACCCTAGGATTTGTAACTACCATGATGTGGTTTAAAAACATACTGACCTATCGCTTTACCCGTGAAATCGACTTAAACCCTGAGCAGATCGAAAAACAGTTGGAAGAATTCCGCTTCACACCTTGTGGTAGCCAAGACATCCAAAAGTTTGGCTGGGTACATGCGCTAGGTAAGCACGGTGATATGTTCACTCACGTCGTCGGTGACAACATTCTTGTTTGCGTACGTAAAGAAGAAAAAATGCTGCCTTCTTCTGTCATTAAGGAATCGCTTAATGCAAAAGTAGAAATGCAGGAACAAGAGCTGGGTCGTAAGCTGAAGAAAAGCGAAAAAGACTCGATTAAAGACGACATCGTGATGGATCTTTTACCACGCGCATTTAGCCGTCATCAGCAAACCTACGCACTGATCATGCCGAAGCAAGGCTACATTGTGGTTGATGCAGGTAGCTACAAGAAGGCTGAAGATTTACTGGCACTATTGCGTAAATCTATCGGTTCATTGCCGGTTGTGCCTGTAACGCCAGAAAAGCCTGCAGAACTGACAATGACAGAGTGGGTACGTTCAAATACCTCACCAACAGGCTTCACTATTGGTGAAGAAGCTGAATTTAAAGCCATTCTTGAAGAAGGTGGCGTTATCCGCTGCAAGCAACAAGATCTAAGCTGTGACGAAATTCTGGCACACATTGAAGCAGATAAGCTGGTCACTAAGCTTTCGCTTAACTGGCAAGACCGTATTGATTTCATTCTTGCAGATGATTTAAGCGTTAAACGTCTGAAGTTCTCTGATGAGATCAAAGATCAAAACGAAGATATCGACCGTGAAGATATGGCAGCTCGTATTGATGCTGACTTATCACTCATGTGTGGTGAGTTCTCGGTATTCTTACCAAACGTCTTTGAAGTGTTAGGTGGTTTAGAAGAAAAAGGCTAGTCCTTCTTTATAGCCAGTCAAACATTAAAAAGAGCGCTTCGGCGCTCTTTTTGCATCTGTTATCCCCACTTTCCAGATTCATCCTGTTTTTGCATACCGGAATAACCACTTTTTTTGCGTGATAATTGCTATGAGGCACCGATCACAGTAAAATCCGCGCTCCTTCCGCATCACTAGGTGATTGCGGCCTGATTTGCAATCAGACAACGAGAATTTGAGATATGTTTAAACCTGAATTGTTATCCCCTGCGGGCAGCCTTAAAAACATGCGCTACGCTTTTGCGTACGGTGCAGATGCCGTCTATGCTGGCCAACCACGTTATAGCCTTCGTGTTCGTAACAACGAGTTCAATCACGAGAACCTTAAAATTGGTATCGACGAAGCACATTCGCAAGGCAAGAAGCTATATGTTGTATGTAACATTCAGCCACATAACTCAAAATTAAAGACCTTTATTCGCGATCTGAAACCTATCGTCGAAATGGGCCCAGACGCCTTAATCATGTCTGATCCTGGTCTTATCATGATGGTACGTGAAAACTTTCCTGAAGTGGTTATTCACCTATCAGTACAAGCGAACGCCGTGAACTGGGCAACCGTTAAATTCTGGTCTACCCAAGGTGTTGAGCGCGTCATTCTTTCTCGTGAACTATCGCTAGAAGAAATCGAAGAAATTCGCGAACACTGCCCTGAAACAGAATTAGAAATTTTTGTTCATGGCGCACTTTGCATGGCTTACTCTGGCCGCTGTCTTCTATCTGGTTACATGAACAAACGTGATCCGAACCAAGGTACGTGTACTAACGCTTGTCGTTGGGAATACAAAGCAGAAGCAGCAAAAGAAGACGAGAACGGTCAAATTGTTGAAGCTAACCCGACTAATACAGGTGTTAATGTTCAGGAAGTGGAAGTTCAAGAAACTCGCCCTGACAACACTCTTGGTCTTGGTAAGCCAACAGACGAAGTGATTCTACTTTCTGAATCTCACCGTCCTGAAGAAAAAATGGCTGCTTTTGAAGATGAGCACGGCACTTACATTATGAACTCGAAAGACCTACGTGCTATCCAGCATGTAGAACGTCTAACGAAGATGGGTGTGCACTCATTAAAAATTGAAGGTCGTACAAAGTCTTTCTACTACTGTGCGCGTACCGCTCAGGTATACCGTAAAGCAATTGATGATGCAGTAGCTGGCAAACCATTTGATGAAAGCTTAATGGGTACACTAGAAAGCCTTGCTCACCGCGGCTACACAGAAGGCTTCTTACGCCGTCACACACATGATGCGTACCAGAACTACGAGTACGGTTACTCAATTTCTGATACTCAACAATTTGTGGGTGAGTTCACTGGTAAGCGACGTGGCGATCTTGCAGAAGTCGATGTAAAGAATAAATTTTTGGTCGGCGACAGCCTTGAAATGATGACGCCGCAAGGCAACGTTGTTTTCACGCTTGAAATGATGGAAAACCGCAAGTCAGAATCTGTTGATGATGCAAAAGGCAATGGTCACTTTATGTTTATCCCAGTACCTGCTGATATGGACTTAGAGTACGGCCTACTAATGCGTAACCTGAGCAATGGTCAGGATACTCGCAGCCCTCACGGTTCTGTAGACGGTAAATAATTCGATGGCATTGCTCATTAATGATAAGTGCATCAACTGCGATATGTGTGATCCTGAGTGTCCAAACGAAGCGATCACCATGGGCGAAGAGTTCTATGAAATAGATCCCGATCGTTGTACTGAATGTATAGGCCATTACGACAAACCAACGTGTCAGTCTGTATGCCCTATTTCAAAATGTATTATCATCGATCCCGATAATGTCGAAACCGACGATGAACTGCTTGAAAAGTTTGTCACCTTGCAAGGTTTGGCATAACGAAAAAAGCGCCTAAGGGCGCTTTTTATATCTAGAATTCAAGCAGAAACTACTGAATTAATGCTAAACATTGAGGCGGCGGTATTTTTACTGGTTTCTTTTTCTTTGGCTTTGTTTCTTTTTTCTTGTTCTGAGCGGTTTGTTTTATTTTTTTTTGTGGCTTCCAAGACGCGAGTTCGGCCCCGCACCCATCACCAGGAGGTGGCGGAGTTTGCGCCTTACAGTTAGTGCTGCCGTCAGGGCAACTTAAACGCACGTGAAAATGATAATAATGCCCCCACCAAGGGCGCACTTTTCTTAACCAATCACGGTTTTGCCATTCCGATTTACACAGTTGTTCTTTGATCACCGGATGAACAAAAATACGAGCAACACGATCATCAGTGGCCGCTAATTGAATTAACAAGGCCTGCTTGTTACTCCAATTTTTATTATTAATTTTATAATCCTTTATATGTACCATCGGAAGGGGCTGTACTTCTACCAAGCTTTCTTTTTCCAATGGGGCATCAGTCATCTTTAACCAAATATCAGCATCAAGCCCTGTTTGATGGCTAGCATGCCCTGATGAAAAGCGTCCACCCCGTGGCATTGATATATCGCCAACTAGCATATTCCCTAGACGTAATTTTTGCGCATCTGACGATAATTCGGTTAAGAATTGGATCATCTCACTATGGCCGTAATAACGACCTCGTTGTGAGCGAATGACCTGATAGCCTTCTCCTTCTAGCGGTAAGGTTTCACCGCCAGCAAGGCAACCATTACTGTATGAACCAATAGAGTTTGATACGCCATTGCTCGGTACTTTTACTTTTTCCCAAAGTGTAGCAGAAGCAGACAAGCTGTAACTCATCAGCATGACAGCAAGAAGAAGTATTCTATTCACAGTACCATCCCAATATTGTTATTAAATCCATTATTGAAATCATAGCGCACTCTCACTGTTGCATAGCAATAAAAAAACAGCTCATAGGCTGCTTTTATTATTTATTAGCATCATCGATGAATGTTGCTACTTCATTTGCTGATCAAGATTTAATATTGTCAGTGCATTACTCACACTGGTCGCGACAACATCAACAACACCCGACCGTAATGCGCCTAACAACGCTAAGGCTTTACTATTTTCTGCAGCAGATACAACCACGGTTGGTATATGTCGCAGCTCTTCCATACTCAAACCAATCACCCGATCACTCATCATTGTATCGGCTTGATTACCTTGGCTATCAAAAAAATCATAGCCCGCAATATCGCCCACAACACCTTTTCGAATACGTGCTTCTACAATTTCTTGTGGCGTGAACCAACCCAACTTAACCATGTGGCTGTTTTCATTCATATCACCGACACCGACTAGAGCAACATCAGCCCGACGAGCACGATCTAATGTTTCTTTTACCGTACCGTTTTTCATGAAGGCTTCTTTTACTTTAATATCTTCAACGTAAGCTGGCGCATACAAGGTCTCACTAATGCCATCGTATTTCTTCGCCAGTAATCGACAAATATGATCAGCATTAATGGCATTACCTGAACGGTGAGTACCGCCGATACCACTCACAAAGCGACATTTCTTATGAGGAACAACACCAACGTGGCTAGCAATCGAAGCAATATTTCGACCCTGCCCAACCGTCACAACCATTTCATCGGTTAAAATCGTGGCTAAATAACTAGAAACAAGGCTAGCGACTTGTTGTCGCTGAGTTTTATCATCAGGCTGATCAAGTGCGATCAATGCGCGCTTTAGATTGAAGCGTTCAATAAGCTGTTGTTCAAGTTTTTCGCTAAAAACAGGGTGGTATTTTACAGTAATTTCAACCACACCTTCTTCACGAGCACGACGAAGCAAACGACCCACTTTGGCACGTGACATACCAAATTTTTTCGATATCTCTTCTTGAGTCGCACCATCTTGATAATAAGCGATAGCAATCTCGGTCAATAAGTCACTATCAACATGTGGACTATCATTGGTATTTGCACTCATCGTACGATCCTTCCTAGCTGCTATTTAGCGCATTCATTACCGACAATATTACTATATGCGTGCCGTTAAATGGATAGTAAAGCTATGTATTCATTACAGACTTTATCTTTCCTTATCTTGTACAGCCTTTCTTAATATGTACACCGAAAAGACAACCAAAATCACGGTCGTTATCTTCATGTAACAAACCCAGCATAAGTCATTGATTAATAAGAGCTGATAGATTGTACAGCTTTTTGAGCACTGGAACTCTAAAGCTATTTTTTATCAAGCTAGACAACCTAACAGTCATAAATTGCACAGGAAAAATTGATCGAAATGAACAAAAAATTATTTAGTTTGGTGTAAATCGCCCAGACGTAAAAAAGCCCTACTCTTTCCTGCTCTACCTTAAAGAGGGGGCTTCTTCAATAATGGCTACGTGGACGGGACTTTCTATTTACCTCAAAACCAGCGCGACCCCAGCGTGGCTGGCCGCTAAGATCTCCAATAAAAAGGCTATGTCTGAGCAAACTGTTGTAGGTCGATCATACTTAATTTATGTGTGAAGAACTGCAATGGTTTACTCTCATGAATGAACAAGAATTTATTCCATTATTACAAAAGCTTAATTTGCTATCACCTAGCCAGCGACAGCGACTCCATCATTCCCTTGAAAGCAGTGAAACCTCCACCGAAGAAATATTAGCAGTGAAGATGGCACTACATCAGTGTCCACATTGTGCATCCACGCCTTTAAAGCCTTGGGGATCAAGCCATGGTTTACCGCGATATCGGTGTACCTCTTGCCTTAAGACATGCAATCCACTCACAAAATCACCTCTCGCCAGACTACGTAAACGTGATAAGTGGATCATGTATGCTCAAGCACTCATTGATGGTCTGTCAGTAAGAAAAACGGCAACGTTATGTGGCG
>SWCB01002832.1_pt1 | contig 45633 bp, 26 predicted proteins | sample 4692901 | NCBI WGS metagenome assembly SWCB01 (sample SAMN10267276, study PRJNA491770) | bioreactor metagenome | isolation source: DHS bioreactor inoculated with subseafloor sediment | place: Japan: off Shimokita Peninsula | collected 2006-08 | reverse complement strand
GGGGTGGCGCCGGTCATCCCTTCTCTCCATCTTCGACGACGCCCATCTCGTCCAGAAAGACCGGCTCCTTCCAGATCGGGGCATCCTTCTTCATGGTGTCGATGAACCAAGCCATCGCTTCCAGCGCCTCTCGCCGATGCATCGACTCGACGCGCAACCGGAAGGAACAGCCGCCGACCGGGACTCGGCCGACGCTGTGCTCGACGATGACGGCGAGCAGGCCGAATTGATCCGCCGCTCGTGCCGCCAGATTCTCCAGCACCTTGCCCGCCATCGGCTGGTAGGCCTCGTAGTCCAGGGCTGCGAGGAGACGCCCCCCCTCGCTGGGGCGAACAATCCCCTCGAAGCAGACCACGGCTCCGGTGATGGCGTTGGCAGTAGCCGCGGACGCCGCCGGCAGCGGTCCTTCCTTGAGTTCGACAACGATGTTCATACGGCGATCACTGTAGCCGCTGGCCCGGGAAGGCGTCGATCGATCTGGGAGGGCCGCCGGCGTGGGCCTCGCGGCGCGTGGTACGGTGAAGCTGTTCATTCCTCGGAGAGCCGCCTGCTGTCTTCGCTACGGCGGGCGTGGCGCTCGTTCATCCGCCGATGTGAGTCATCCGCACGAAGCCCGTACTCGGATGCTCCGGCGCCTTTGCCGCCAGACCCGCCGCCAGGAGCGAATCCAACAGGGCTGGGTCGAATCGCGGTCGCAAGGCCGGCAGCAAGCTGCCTGCGGGGTGGTCCATCAGGCAGGGATAGTAGGCGCCATTCGAGGCGACGCGCAAGCGATTGCAGGCGGTGCAGAAGGGGCAACTCATGGGCGAGATGAAACCGACCCGGGCCCGGCCGCCGCCTTTCAGCTCCAGGTCGAAGCAATGTGCCGAGTCCGCTCCTTGCGTTGCCGGCTCCCAGCGTTCGACGAGGGGTTCGAGCCTGGCCCGAACGGTGGCGCTGGGCACATACAGATCACGCCACTGCTCGGCCAGCGGGCCCATGGGCATGAGTTCGATGAACCGGATCTCGACATCGTGCTGGGCCGCGAAACGGACGAAGTCGCCCACCTCATCGTCGTTGCGGCCGCGCATGACGACCGTGTTGATCTTGACCGGCTTAAGCCCCGACGCCTGGGCCGCCTCAATGCCACGCAACACCTGGGAGAGGCCCGTCGTGCCGGTGATTCGCGCGAAGCGATCGGCGTCGAGTGAGTCCAGGCTGATGTTGATTCGATGCAGGCCCGCGGCGGCAAGGTCGGCTGCCAGGTGGGGCAGGCGCAGGCCATTGGTGGTCATGGCCAGCGTCTCGATCCCCGGCACCTGCGCCAGCCTCCCGACGATCTCCAACAGGTCGTCGCGCGAGGTGGGGTCGCCACCGGTGAGCCGGACCTTCCGCAGACCGTAGGCGGTGACGAGGTGTCTGACGAGGACTTCGATCTCCTGGCCGCTCAGGGGGGGCTCCGGGAAGCACGCCTCGTCCTCCGTGCCCGCAGGCCGACAATAGAGGCACCGCATCGGGCACTGCGTCGTGATGGACAGACGCAGGTAGTGCAGTGGGCGTGGGGGAACATCAATCATCGGCACGGCTCTCTCGTGCGGGCGGAGGCCCGATCCCGGCGACCAGTCACGCGCCGCCCGGGGTGGTCGGCGAACGGGGCAGGAGAGCGGCCCGATCGTGGACGCCGCCCTATCCCACACCAACCATCCTACCGGCGACACGTGGAGAAGCCGAGCAGGATTTCCTGGTTCAAGTCGCGCCGTGGGGGATAGTCCGATCGCCAATGCGGTCGTCAACTGCGTTCACCGCCCTGTGGAGCAGCGGCAAGTGTCGCGACTCCGAGCCTGAAGCAGTCCCGGCGGTGCCTCCATCGACACCTCGCAATCAACGAGGTAGCCTCTCCCCCCATGGATTCGTCGTCCGATCTCGTGCCATTCCTGCCATGGGCCGGCATGCTGCTTGCCTCGCTCTGCCTGTGGGGTGCCATGCGTGCCCTGCGCCGGCGTCGCCTCCACGACGACACCCCGACCTGCAAAACAACCGGCGTCTTCATCGGCCTGGTGGAACTCAAGGGCACGGCGGAGTCGGAGCAGCCGCTCGTCGCCTACCTCTCGGGAATCAGGTGCGTGCATCACGCCTGGAGTGTGGAGGAGCACTGGTCGCGCACCGTCACCGAATCCTATACCGACTCCAAAGGCAAGAGGCGCACGCGCACCAGACGCGAAAGCGGCTGGAAGACGATCGCGTCTGGAGGGCAGACGATTGCCTTCTATCTTCGCGATGACCAGGGCGCGATTCGGGTTGCTCCGGATGGCGCGCAGATCGAAGCGATGACAACGTTCGAAGAGCACTGCACGCGAGCTGAGCCGCTCTACTACGAGAAGGCTCCGCCCCAGGCAATCGCACACTCGGACCATCGCCGGCGCTTTACCGAGACCGCCATTCCCCTGCACGCGCCGCTCTACGTGCTCGGCAGGGCCCGAGAGCGCCAAGACATCGTCGCCGCTGAGATCGCCCACGATCCGGAGGCGCCGCTCTTCCTGATCTCCACGCGGGATGAAGAGTCAATCGCCCGGGGTAAGGCGACGACCTGTTGGCTGCTCTCGATCCTGGCTGGGATCTTGGCGGTGAGCGGCTGGATCATGCCGGGCCTCGCGGCAACCGAGCAGGTTCAGCCTCTGGCGCTGTTGCTGGCCCTTGCTGGCTTCGGCATTGCTTGGACGCTCGCGTGGACCTGGACGGTGTACAACTGCCTGCTGCGCTTGCATCAAGGTGTCGCCCAGGCGTGGGCCAACGTCGAGGTCGAGCTGATGCGCCGCCACGACCTGATACCCTCGCTCGTGAGCATCGTGACCGGCTTGCGCGACTACGAAAGCAAAGCCCAGGCGGAACTGGCGCAGTTGCGCCGTCAGCTACAGGCGACGGCACCGGGACGGGCGGGCCCGGACCCCGAAGCCTGCGCGCCGCGGCTCGTCGCCATCGCAGAGGCCTATCCGGAACTCACTGCGAGCGAGGCGTTCCTGAACCTGCAGGAGGAACTGGCGCGAACGGAGGAGCGGCTCGCCCTGGCGCGTGCCTACTACAACGAGATCGCGACGTTCTGCAACATCCGCCAGCAGATCATCCCCGACCGCTACGTCGCCGCGCTCGCCAAGCTTCGCCCTCGACCGCTCATGCAGGCCAGCGGCTTCGCCAGAGCCCGCGTCGAAGTTACCTTCGCCGAGTAAGCGGCGCTGGGTGTTGCTTCCGTCACAGACCGGCTTCCGCCCGCAACTTCGCCATCTGAACCGGCGCCCCGGTCACGGCGGAACGTCTGGCAGCCTCCATCAGGCAGACCGTCTCCACCCCTTCCCGCAGGTCCGGCGAATACGCGCGACCTTCGATCAGCGCCAGGGCGAAGTAGTCGGCGTAGTTGGCGAACTCCCCGTAGTGCATCCCGTGTACTTCGCTGTTGAAGTAGTAGCCCCGACCGGCGTAGAGGTGATCCTCGGTGATCTCGGTCATCGGATCGTCCGGGCCGCCGCTGTGGACGTACTTCATGTCGTGATACTGAGCGAGGCTCGTGCCGCCCGCCCCGTAGAGCATGAGTTCGATGCTGTTGCGCGCGGTGGGGAGTTCGTGGCAGCCGTAGTGCCCCATGGCCCGGCCGAGTCTTCCGTCTTCGCTGCGAACGTTGACCAGGTAGATGTCGGAGCCCGCCACCTCGAACGCGGCGCCCAGGGCCGAGCGCGAAGCGACTGCTTGTACCTCGCGGATCGGGCCCAGATACCAGCGCAGCAGATCCAGCGGGTGGCTCAGGCCAAGGAAGATCCAGTCGGTCTCTTTCGCGGCCCAGGGGCTCTTGCGGTAGTACCAGTCCATGCGATGAATGTAGTGGGCGTCGACCAGTTCGATGCTCTCGAGGCCGCCGAACTCACCGCGCTCCAGGGCCCGGCGTTGCCGCTGGAATGGTTCGAAGAAGCGCGTGCTCTGGCCCACGAACAGCTTCCGCCCGGTGCGTCGGCCAGCTTCGAGAATGTCACCCGCCGCCTCCAGGCTGTTGACCAGCGGCTTGGTGCAGATCACATCCTTGCCCGCCTCAAAGGCGCGAGTAATATGATCGGCGTGCCCACTGTCCGGCGTGTAGATGGCGACGATGTCGACCTCTTCGCGGGCCAGCATCGCTTCGTAATCATCGCAGTAGAACAGATCCGGCAGCTCTGCCCGGCAAGCGGTGAGCTTCTCTTCGTTCTGGTCGCACCCAGCTACCGGTCGCGCCGCCCGGCAGCGTGTCGCCAAGGCATGCAACAGGGTGCGACCCTCGTGCAGGCCCAGGACGCCGATGCCCTTCGCCTGCGGGTGAGCATCGATTGCGGGGAGCGGCAACGTGCCGGGAATGTGCTCGAGATGCGTCATGTCAAACCCTTTCTGATCCGGCCCGCCATTCTCTCACCAGAGCGACACCGGCACCAGCATCCGCCGCAGGCGGAGCCGAGTTCTCCTTCAGTCACGCGCAGTTGTACGTGGAGAGGGGGATCCCTGCGCAGCCGCCAGTTCGGCCGGCTCAAGGAGGGTGTGGAGGCGCGGATTCACCGGGGTCGCGGCGCGTAACCACCGTGAGTATCGGCAATTGTGGGAGCCTGCCCAGGGCCTGCGCGATTCACTTGTCCTGAGGCGGTGTGCGAACTGCCTCGGCACTCCAGGCCTGCTGGGGCGTCATCGAAGCCGCCGTCCGCATCCGAATCGACTGCCGCTTCGTACGGCTGGAGTCGTCAATCGCGCCCATTGCAGCGTAACTGGAGGTGATGCCATCGCTGCTGACAGTGCCGTTGGGACCGGTGTTGTTGAGCAGATCTGCCTCGGAGGCGGTCGGCGACACATCCACAGTGACCAGGGGAATGTCGAAGCGTGGGTCACCATCCACATCAACGTTGACGCCGCCGATGCGAACAGACTTGGGCAACGTCGCCGCGACGAGGGCGCTCAACTCGTCCGCCTCGCCGCAGATGCGGAGCCTGCTGATGCTGCTGCCATCGAGGAGCCCATCGTCGCGGTTGAGGAGCGTACCGCAGGTCGGGTCGAGTCCGGCCGCGGAATGAAGTTCATCGCGGCCCCCTTGCCGACGACCTTCCCGAAGCTGCCGGGGCCGAATGTGTCTGCGGCCTCACCGCTGCCGCTCGGCCACGCCACCGGTCGTTTGCCCTATGGTGCGCGACCGGCGCGGAGGAGACAAGAATGCGGTCCGTGGTGGCGGCATGGAGTCGTCGCTGCCACGGCCGGCTCAGCAGCCCTGGCCGTAGTTGCCGAGCAATGCGCCCAAGTCCGCCTGGTCGGTATCGCCATCGGCATCGAGGTCACCACTCCCATTGGCGTTGTAGGCTGCGAGCAGGATTCCCAGGTCGGCTTGGTCGACGCAGCCGTCGTTGTTGAGGTCGCCCAGGATGCCGGTACTGGCGCAGACGATCTGAAGACCGGTGATCCCGTCGGCAATGAACGCGCAGTTGCCTGCCACCGTCAGGCGCCAGGCATCGCCGGGCAAGAGGATCCGGTCCAACTCGCGGATGTCGCCCGGATCGCCGACGTCGTACAGCCGCAAGCGATGCACTCCTGTGCTGCCCGTGGTGATGAAGGCAAGGTCTCCCGAGACAGCTACCGCCTGGAGTTCGAACGGTTCGCCGTATCCACCGAGAAACTCCGGACTCGCGGGATTCTGGATATCGAGCACCAGTAGCCCGTCGAGCGTCGAGGTCACATAGGCGCGGTCACCCTCGATCCAGATGCCCTGGGGCCAGAACACCGGGTAGAACGCATCTTCGTGCGGATTGTACGGATCGGAAAGGTCAATGATGTGCACGCCTTGATCGTAGAACTCGAGAGCGAAGAGATGTCCGTTACCAATGGCGATCTTAAAGATATAGGGGCCGATTAGCATTGTGCCCAACTCTTCGGGCGCCGTTGGGTCCGTCAAACCGAATACATGCAGGTAATCCAGTTGTGCGTCCACGTCGAACCTGACCACATAGAGGTACTCGCCGTCAGTCTCGATGTAGACGGCGTAGAAGTCATAGACACCTCCGACTTCAACCGGGTTGGAGGCATCACTGACATCAAGGACGCGCAGCGCTCGCACATCCCAGTCCGTCAGGTACAGATAGTCACCGATGCGCACGGACTCGTTCGCGGCGCTGCCGTCGAAGTCGCCTGCGACTTGGACAGCGGCCGGACTACTGATGTCCGCAATCACGAGGCCCTGGGTATCTTGACCGAGAAACGCCAGGGAGTCAGCAACTCTTACGTGTCGTGTCGATCCCACCGTGTCGTAGCGGCCGATCTCAACAGGCTCGTACGGATCGCTTATGTCGATGACCAACACGCCATCATCGTCGCTGGGCACGTAGGCGATGTCTCCATCCAACCGAACACGATATCCCACGGGCTGTGACAGGAATGCGATCTGCTGAGGCTGCTGGGGCACGGATACATCGAAGATGTACAGGCCGGACACGCCCACGCCGATGACAAGATCATCCTTGATCGCCAGGTCGTTCAGGGTCTCGGGCAGATCGGCGCTCGCCACCATGGCCGGCTCAGAGCCAGCGATGTGAAACACACCAAACGACTGGTTGAGGCTCGTATAGGCGAAGGAGCCGCGAACCTCGATGCAGGGCACGCTGGAGATGTTCAGGTACTCTCCCACTTTGCTCAGCGTTCCATCGCTGAGCTGGCGGAACTTGGCGATGCCGTCGCCGGCGACGTAGACATACCCGTTCGCGACGGCGACATCATCCGTGTCGCGATCGTACAGGTCATACCAGTTCGGGCCGGCCTGCACGTCCAGGTCGATGGGGTTGGCGGGATCGGAGACATTGAAAGCGTGCACACGCGCCTCGTTGGCGTTGATGTACAGAATGTCGCCGTCAAGAAACAACGAATCCGTTGGTTGGTCGAAGTCTGTTCCGTAGTAGTACACCAGCGTCGAGCTGAGTCGTGTCGGGCTCACTGGATCGTTGACATCCCAGATCTCGAGTCCGCCGCGCCAATCGCCCACATAAAGCCGTCGGTCGTCACTGGCGAACCAGAGATCGCGGACATGGCCGCCGGTGTACATGCCGTCGTACAACAGGGTTGGATCGGCTGGGTCGCTCACGTCCAGGACAAGAATGACGCCGCCACTGCCGAGGTAGAGGAGATCCCGTTCGGAGTCGACCGCCACGGCGCGCGCGCCGGCATAGGGCCAGCCGGCCAGACGCTCCAACGTAGTGTCGGCGTCGGCCGTAACGGCGAGCGCCAAGGTCATGGCCATGATTACCCAGGTGGAGCGGCGACTTGCTCCAACGGCCGCCGATTCGCTCCTGGACAGGCGGGAGCGGCTCCCCTCCGCCAACGTCGTGATCCCCGGTGTCTGCTGGTCGATCTTGAGGTGGTCGGAGTTCATCTGTATCTCCAGGATCGTGTGTGTACTTCTCGCTCCTGCGCCGCTAATCAGCCGTCTCTCGAAGTCAGTCGCGACACGTCAGGCACTGCCGCCGACACCTTCTCCTCAGCAGCCTTGGCCATAATTCGCGAGCAGCGAACCGAGGTCCGCTTGATCGGTATCGCCATCGCCATCGATGTCGCCGCCGTCACCGACGCCGTAGGCGGCGAGCAGGATTCCCAGGTCGGCCTGGTCGACGCAGCCGTCACCGTTCAGGTCGCCGGCCAGCACTTGCTCAAAGTAGCGTGCCCCGACATCGGCGATGGTGCCGTCGGGATCGCTCGGCGTGTCCGGGGCCCCCGCATCAATGGCAGGCGAGCTGCTCGACAAGTCGTAGATTCCGCCCGGCGCGTCAAGAAGCTCCGGATTCAGGAAGATGTTGAAGAAGACGTCCGCGGGATCGCCGTTGTGATTCGTCGTGACGATATCGCCCAGGCCGACCGGAACATCGCCTTGGAAGGTTCCGTCTGGGTTGTTGTAGAAATCGTTGTACTCAACGGTCGGTTGGGAGAATCCATCGATGCAGATGGCTCCTCCTTCGTTCTCGAGGAAGATGTTGTTGACGATACGAGCAGGGGAGAAGTAGGCATAGACGCCGCCGCCCTCCGCCGACGCTCCAATCAAGGAGATCTCGTTCTTGTAGAACGTGTTGTTGCTGATGAGCGGATCGGAGTAGTAGCAGGCGATGCCGGCGCCTTGGCCGTGGCTGCTGATATTTCCGCCCGCGTCGATGAAGTTATTGGCGATGATGTTTCCGTCAACGACCCCGCCGGAGTCGTTCATGTAGATGCCGGCCCCCCTGGCGCTGCCGCCACTGAACACATTGTACCCATAGGCGAGATTATCCACGATCACGTTGTCGATGATCTGCGGCGTGGAGTCGACGACGGAAATGGCCCCGCCTGTGCTGGAGGAGGGGTACGCCGTCATGTTCTCTGTTATGAGGTTCTCGCGAAGGACGGGAGAGGAGTTGACCATGTAGACCGCGCCGCCGCTCTTAAGAGCCCGGTTGTAACGCAACGTGCAGCGCTCGATAACGGGGTTGGAATTCTCGATATAGAGGGCAGCACCCCGGTCGAAGGGGGAGGCGGCCATGACCAAGCCGTACTCGAGAATGCAATGCTCCAAGTGGCTGCCATCCGGCGCATAGAAGAAGCGCAGGCCCCGCCAGCCGGCGGTGTCGGTCTGGGCCGTGAAGGTGATCGGATCGTCTTCGAGCCCCTCGGCAATCAGAGTGCCCTCAACGATCAAGCTAAAGACGTTCTCGAAGACCACAAGCACCCCCGGCTCGATGGTGAGCGTCTCTCCATAGGGTACGACAATGTCGCCGGTTACGATGAACGGAGAGTCTCTCTTGGTCCAGGTTCCAGAGACGGCCCCTCCAGGCACGATCGTATCGCTACGCACGATGATGATGCGAGCCATCTGGTAGCCGGGTTGGGTGAAGTCCGCCTCGGCGAACATCGGATCATCGAGGATGCCGCCACTGCCATACGGCAGGAAGCCGGGATGCAGGTGCACGACGCCGTTCTCGGCAATACCGGTGTCGGGTTCCGATTGGCCGAAGAAAGCGGTGTGGTCGGGAAACTCATCGTTGAGCTCGGTGCCGGCGTCTTTCACCTCATCGCCGTCGATGGTGAGGAAGGCGCCGAGGAAGTCGCCGTCCACATCGAAGATGCGATGTGCTTCGGCGTCATCATTGCCGATGAAAGCATCGTTGCTGGGGATGACCATCGAGGCGTAGCTGAAGAAGCGACTCTTGAAGTCATCGCTGTCAACAATGAAGGAGATCTCCGCTGATTCGCCCGGAGCCAAGGGCGGGACTCCGTCATCGGTGGCGGCAACCCCCTGTGCGAGTCCGCTGGGGTGGGCGGCGAAGGCATCCATCAATGTTTGGGGATTCCCATCTTCGGCCAAGCGTTCGAGTTGTGCCGAGGCCGCCACGCCGAGGGTGTGCGTGTCGAAGTTGCCATTGTGCAGTCCGACCCAGAATGGCGTGAGGTAGGTGCCGTTCTCCGGCGCGAGGTTCTCAATGAGAATCGTGATCTCGGTGAGTTTGGCCTGGGCGGTGGTGGCACAGACAAACGGGAGAAGGGCCAGTAGTCGAGCAAGGCGTTTCATGAGGTCATCCTTCGATCGATGTCATCGACGGGGGCCATGTGGTCGCCGCCGGGACGAATCGTGGCACAGTCGACTGATCAAGCACTCAAGCCATAGTTGCTCAGCAAGGCGCCCAAGTCGTCCTGCCCGACGCAATTGTCGCCGGTGAAGTCGGCATCGGCGTTGTAGTTGGGATCGCCTAGACAAGAGCTGTAAGCGCCGAGCAGCGCCCCCAGGTCTGCCTGATCGACGTCGCCATCACCATCTACATCGCCGGGCACGGCAACAGCACCGGACTCGACGGTCACTTCCCGAACGACGGGAGACGCCTCGCCCATGCCATCATCTGCGAGGAGCAGGCGATACTGAAGGTAGCGGGCCTCCGGGTCGACAAAAGAGGCCAGGTCGCTTCCGGGTGTGGGGACAGTGACGAAGTCCCCCAGGTTGCCGGTGTCGTCGGAGGCGCGCACCTGGATGTCGAGGGAGCCGGCGTTGCTGTCGGCGTCCCACGTCAGCGCTCCCCAGTCGGGGGCATCGCCGCCGTCCAGGATGGAGCTTGTTAACTCGCCGGCTGGTACGAAACGCGTAAGGTCGTACCAGGTGAACTGTGGCGCTCCGGAGAGTCCTTCGTCGGTGACAAGGGCATCGAGTTTTCCATCCGTGTTGACATCGCCGGGCGCCACCCACATCTGGCTGTCGCCGACACAGATCAGGTGCGGCTCCCAGACAACGCCGTCCCCCGAGACATGCTCTATCCAATAGACATCGTTGGAGGCGCGGACGAGGTAGACATCCAGGTAGCCGTCGCCATCGATATCGCGCACATGAATGCCGCGAATGTGGGGCGCGCTGACGAGGTAGTGCGGAAACCACGTGGAACCGGTACCGGAGGTGTTCTCAAACCAGGCGAGCGAACTGGTGTTGTACCCGGTTCCCACAACATCCAGATCACCATCGTGGTCAATGTCGCCCAGGTCGAAGTGGCCGGCACCGAGGATGTCTGTCGTGATGAATCGTCGTAGCCAGATCGTTCCATCGCCGTTGCGGTTCTCATACCAGGCGATGCGGTCGTAGTCGGAGCCGGCGATGTCGAGGTCGCCATCGCCGTCGATATCACCGAGATGGACATCGAAGCCGCCGGAGAAGTTGGTCTCGATCTCATGGGCGAGCCACTGGTCGCCGTCGCCATCCAGATTCTCGAACCAAGTGATGTCGCCGTCTTCCTCCCAGATGCCATCCGTTAGTTCGGAAGCGCCGGCGAGGTCGATATCGCCATCGCCGTCGAGGTCGCCGGCCTCGATGTAGCGTGCCCCCCAATACTTATGGGCGACGTAGTGCATCTCCCAAGCCGATCCATCGCCGTTGAGATTCTCGAACCAGGCGAAGTGGCCGTCGCGGCCTAGACCATCCGGAGGGGCGGGATCGTGGTGCGTCCCCGCCCCAAAGTAGGAGGCGGCAATGACATCCAGGTCGCCGTCGCGATCCAGATCGACCGTGTCCACATGCCAGGCGCCTTCGAAGTCGCCCTCGACGATGTAGCCTTCGATCCACTGGCCCGCCTGCCAGCGAAACCAGCGAATGTCCCCTACGTCTGCGAAGGGATCGGTGAGGGGATCGGTTATGACGAGATCGTTGTGGCCGTCCCCGTCCAGATCGCCCACGCAACAGCGTTCGGGAAGGCCGGCGAAGTGATCGACGACGGTGGGGATGGGATTGGCTCGCGGTGTCGCGGCGAGCGCGACTTGGCCGGGCATGGAGCGCCAGGCGATGTTGGTCTCGGTCGCAAAGGCGCTCCCCCAGTCCAGGACTGGCCCCGAAGCGCCCGGGCCTGCGAACCAATCCGTTTGGGTGTTTGTGGAAGCGGCCAGCGCCAGTGACGGCAGTAGCAGCATCGTCATCATTGTCTGCTTGAACATAAAGGCAGCCTCCAGATCTGCTTGGAGATTCCGTGCGAAGCGCTGTCTCCCCAATGAGAAGTGTGCGATTCAGGATCAGGGACTGCCAATTTCTGGCGGATTCGTTCGACGGGCCGGCTACAGCAAGCCACCAGCAGTTGTTGGGTAGCGGAAATCATTGTCAAACAACGTCTTATGTCCCCTCTTGGGCGCCACAAAGACCACGCAGACAGCGGGGTCAAATCAGGACTCCAGAGGTCGATTGGCTGTGACTGGGCCGCATTGGCCCTGGTTGGTTGGAAGTTCTTCGCTCCGGAGGAGATTGAGTTCAATATCCCCGATGTCGGGGTAGACTCATGATGGTGAGCTCCACAGAGGCGAATGCTGCGATGCGAGCGAATGGCAAGACAAATACCCCCAGGGAGGACAGGGAGATTGCCGAGGCGGAGGGCACCGCGGAGGCGCTGATGCTCCTCCTGTACGAAGAGTTGCGCCGGTTGGCGGCGAGCTACCTGCGCCGCGAGGGGGCAGGACACACGCTGCAGGCGACGGCGTTGGTCCATGAAGCGTATCTGCAACTCGCCGAGAGTCCGCCCACTCAAGCGCTCGGCCGCGAGCACTTCTTCGCCCTCGCCGCCACCGTTATTCGTCGTGTTCTCATTCAACATGCCCGCAAGCGCCGCTGCATGAAGCGAGGTGGGGGCCGTCGGCGCGTTGCGCTGGAGGAGGTCACAGGGGCGCTCGAGCGCGATGATCTCGACCTGCTCGAAGTAGACGATGCCCTGGAGCGACTGCGCACCATTGATCCGGTGAAAGAGCGTATTGTGGAGCTGCGCTTCTTCGGCGGCCTCTCCGTGGATGAGGTTGCGGAGCTGCTGGCCCTGAGTCCGCGCAGCGTTGCCCGCCACTGGCGTCTGGCGCGAGCCTGGTTGCGGGTTGAACTGGCGGAATCGTGCTGAGATGGATTCACAAACCTGGCAACAACTTGAAGACATCTTTCACAGAGTAGTTGGGCTGCCGCCGGAACGGAGGGGGGCGTATCTTGACGAGGCGTGCGGCGATGATGATGAGCTTCGCCGCCGCGTCGAGCAGTTGATCGAAGCGGACACCGATGAGCAGCGGGAGCGAGCCTTCGACACGCCGGCGCTGGGCACCAACTTTCGTCTTCCGCCCGCCGGCGATCTTCAGAGCCAGACCCTGGCGCCCATGCCGGCGCGCATCGGCCCGTATCGAGTCACCCGCCATCTCGCGACGGGGGGCATGGGGGGCGTCTACCTCGCCGAGCGCGATGACGGCACCTTCGAACAGACGGTCGCGATCAAGCTGATCAGCGCCCGCTATCCGTCACCCGAGCAATTGGAGCGATTCCGCCGAGAGCGGCAGACGCTGGCGAATCTGACCCATCCTCATATTGCCCAACTGCATGGCGGCGGCACGACCGACGAGGGTCTCCCTTATATCGTCATGGAGTACGTGGACGGTCGACGCATTGATGCGTATTGCGGTAATGAACGACTGGCGCTGCGCCAAGTCCTGGCGCTCTACATCAAAGTCTGTCGCGCGGTGCAATACGCCCACCAGAACCTCATTATCCATCGCGATCTGAAACCGAGCAATGTCCTGGTGACCACGGATGGGGAGCCGAGGCTTCTCGACTTCGGCATTGCCAAGGCGCTGGGCCCCGAACAGGATCAAGACTCAGGTGGAGCGACGCTGACCACACCGATGCTGACGCCGGAATACGCCAGCCCCGAGCAGGTAAGGCAGGAGCGGATCACGACGGCAAGCGATGTCTATGCACTGGGCGTCATCCTCTACGAACTGCTGGCCGGACAGCGTCCGTACCGGGTGAGCACTGGTTCTCCCGGCGCGGTGGAGCGGACCATCTGTGAGACGATGCCTCTTCGTCCCAGTGTGGCGCTTGGCACGGGTGACGAGCCCCGGCAGGCTGTGAACGCCATCCAGAGTGAGAGGCGCTGGCGCAGGCAACTTCGAGGCGATCTGGACAACATTGCCCTGATGGCCCTGCGCAAGGAGCCACATCGTCGCTACCAGACGGCCGGCCAGCTTGCCGATGACATTGAGGACTACCTACTTGATCGGGTGGTATCGGCCCGAGGGGATTCGACCAATTACCGGCTGCGCAAGTTCGTGTGCCGCAACCGCGTCGTCGTCGCCGCCGTGTCCCTCATCATTCTGGTGTTGGCGGCCGCGGTTCTGGTTAGCGGACTCCTGGCGCACCAGGCTCATCAGGATCGCATCGCCGCCGAGAGAGCGGGGCAAGCCGAGTACGAGCAGCGCCTGCGCGCGGAGGAAGCGGAGCGTCAAGCAGCGGTCGACGCCGTTCATGCCCGTGATGTCAGCGACTTCCTGATTGAGCTGTTCAATCTCGCGGACCCGTACTTGACTAGGGAGGAGGAACTGACCGCCCGAGACCTGGTGGCGCGCGGCTCCCAGCGCGTCGAGACGGAGTTGGTGGGGCAACCGTTGCGACAGGCGGCGATGTTGACAGCGCTGGGGCAGGTCCGGATGAAACTGGGTGAGTATCAGGTCGCCCACGACCTTCTGCGGCGGGCTCTGCAACTGCAGCAGTCGCAGGCGTCGGCATCGGCACTCGACACGGCGCAGATGCATCGCTGGCTCGGTGTGGCCCTGGCACACCTGGGGAGCTATGAAGAGTCGCTGGCGGAGTCGCGCCTGGCCCTGGCGATTCTGAAAGACGCAGATGCGGATCCGGTCAGCGTTGGCGAGGTGCTCGATGCTATGGCCGGTGTGCACAGTCAGATCGGCGAGTTTGAGGAGGCGCACGCGCTGTATTCACGCGTCTTGTCACTCTACGGCAGTACGGCAAGGCCGGACCAACTGCGGATTGCATCCGTTCACAATGGGTTGGCGTTCCTGCACTGGGAGAAAGGGGAGTTTGCCGCCGCCGAGGAGAGTGTGCATCAAGCCTTGGAGATCCGGCGAGAGCACCTAGGCGAGCGAGACCCCACGCTTGCCGGCACCATACAGGACATGGGGGCAATCTTGCACATGCAAGGCAAGCTTGACGAAGCGGAGAAGTACTACCGGGAGGGCTTGGAGGTCATGAGCCAGGCGCTCGGGGACGAACACCCCGTTCTGCTAAGCTCGCGGCAGAATCTGGCAGCCTTGGCCATGGATCGAGGCGATGCGGATGCGGCTGCAGACTTGTACGAAGACGTTCTGGCGCAGATGAGACACACGTTCGGCGAGAAGCACCCGGACGTCGCCGGGGCATTGTGCTATCTCGGCGTCATTGAGGACGCTCGGGGAAACGCCGATGAAGCAATCTTGTACTTGCGGCAGGCGGCCGACATTCAACGTAATGCATTGCCCGAAGATCATCCGGAACTGGCGACGACACTCAGCCTGCTTGGTGACATTCTGTCCCAGACAGGAAGGCCGACAGAGGGCGAGCCCGTGCTGCGAGAGAGTCTTCGCATTCGAATCGCCGCGCTTGGTGATGCTCACTGGCAGACGGCCGTCTCGCGTGGCATGCTTGGAGATTGCTACACGGCAGTGGGGCGTTACGAAGAGGCGGAGCTCCTGCTGAAGGGAAGTCTCGAGGTGATCCGTGCTGCCTTCGCACCCGAGCATGAGCAGATGGTTCTTGGGATGAAGCGCTTGGTCCGACTCTACGAGACATGGGGAAGGGTGGAGCAGGCACATTCATATAGAGAGGAACTCGATCGAATTCGGGCAGAGGCTCGAGCGCGCGAGGCAACGGAGGAGAATGTGCCCCAAGGATAGTGCGTTGAGACCCAATCATTCGCCTCTTCAAGTTCGCACAGCGGTGCAGGCGCGGTGCGGGTCTCTTCACGACTGCCCATCGGCCCTGCACGAATGACTGCACGCCCAGGGGCGTCATCCAGAGATCTCTTCAAGACAAGCCCCGTGCCCCAAACGGTTGACAACTGATCAGGCAATCCAGATTCATCGCGACGGCTGCTAGGCCTGGATATGCGTGAGCCGGAGATCGTGGTCGTCAGCGCTGAGCCGGACACCCCAAGAGTTAACTTTCAGCATCCCTTGCAAGCGCCCCTCGGGGGATTCAAGGGGAAACCGGACCATGGGCGGTACGCTGATAGCGACGACGCCCTCGGTGGTGGGCGCCGAGAACTGAGCCGCCACCTCACCGCCAAGACGGCGAAGCCGGAATGGACCGATGGCAAGGGCCTTGCCATGCGCTGGTTGAGGAACCACCACACCAGCCACTGGCGAGATTCCTGGATCGTGGCGATCCGTGCCCTCGACTCACTGCAGTGCCGGGTCATCGATGAGCCGAAGACGAGATGGTCGGAATGGAGAAAGCGGCGGGTGAGGGCAGAGAGTATTGCGGGACGGAGGATTGTGCCACGGTGAGAAATCGGGTCGGGGCCGGAAGCCAAGCTGCATTCTCGCTCAGTCTTCCACGTGGCGACGATGGCCTCTATCTCCTTCGCGGAGAACGTCGCAAGACCCTTGGTCAGAATGGATACCAGCAGCGGCCAGTCGGAGCGGATAGCCATACACTGATCGACTGGATGGTCACACTCGAGTGCCATGTTTCGGAGCTGTACGGCGACTACTCGGATCAGGAACACCCCGTTGCGGTCGTGCGCGCGAAGTGCTTTCTCCTCGATGAGAGTGAAGTCGAAGCCGCGGTGCTCTTCTCGCGCGATTTCGAGGCCGCGGTTCCCATTGGCGGCACGGGACCGCAGCCCCTCGTCGACGCATGGGGCACCTGCCTGAGCCAGGTCTTCGACGAATTGGGAGCAGATCTTCGCCGCGGCGGAGCCCAAAGAACTCAGCCCGAGTGATCCGTACGTGCGCTCAGGGGGTGGTGTGTCCGCACCGCGAACCAACCGTGACGAGAGCTGACGGCAGAGCCGGGAGAGACACCTCTCTCCTCCGCGAAACCACTCGCGCAGTATCCGGGCTAGCCACCAGATGAGAGGTTGACCCAATTCCTGAGTCTTCGGCGGCGACCCGCGAACCACTCACGCCGGTCTGACGTAAGGACCGCCAGAACTCTCTATCATTCCTTGACCGAGTGCCAAGAGGCACGCTGGCTGCCGTGCATGCCGTGCGGGGAGCCGGCGAGTCTGGCGAAGGGAGGTAGTCGATGCGTACCTGGTTGACGCAAATCGATGATCTGCTGCGTGGACGGAAGACGGGGCCGGATCTCTTGACCGAGGGGCGCGTCGAGTTGCCGCTCCGCTTGTTCCTTCCTGCCGCGGTGGTGTTGGGAGCGCTCTACGGGTTCTTCATGGGCTGGTACGCGATCCTCACCGAGGCGCATCCGGGCGATTGGATGCAGCTTGTCGCCTCGATGGTGAAGATGCCGGCGTTGTTCCTGCTCACCTTGGCGGTGACCTTGCCTTCTCTCTACGTCTTCAGCGCCCTGATCGGAGGCCGACTCGGCTTTGGGGCGACGCTGAAGCTGCTCGTCGGCGCCATTGTGGTGAACGTGACGGTGGCCGCGTCGCTGGGACCGATCCTGGGATTCTTCACCGTCTCCACGACGAGCTACCCCTTCATGATCACGCTCAACGTGGCCTTGCTGGCGATCTCGGGGCTCGTGGGTCTGGCATTTCTGCTGCGCACGTTGCGACGGGCTGTCGTGCCCCCTTCCGGTGATTGCGATCCAGGCGAGGAGGAAGGGAGGACGGCCGGGGCGAGGGAAGCCGAGGCGGCCCGCAGCCCCGAAGTCGGTCCGCTGGAGGAGTTGGTCCAACCGCTTCCCCATCGTGCGCAATGGCAGGCCCGGGCCATCTTCGGCGTCTGGTTTGTGCTCTACGGGCTGGTCGGGGCCCAGATGGGCTGGCTGTTGCGACCCTTCATCGGCAGTCCGGACATGGAGTTCGGTTGGCTGCGACCGCGCGAAGGCAACTTCTTCCAGGCGCTCTTGCATCACTTGAACAACCTGCTGGGCGGCTAACGGACTGCGAGGCCAGGTCGATGCAGGTGGCGCTGAGGCACACTGACGAGTTACTACACGGAACCGGACGCTTCGGCCCGAGCCGTGGCGCGGAGCGTCCCTGGTGGTGGTTGCCGGCCATGGTGCTCTGTTTCGGCGGCCTTTACGGCGCGCTCATGGGCAGCTTCGAGTGCGATTCCCTGGCGCGGCTTTGGCAGGTGGCCTTCAGCGCCGTCAAGGTCCCCTTGCTCTTGCTTGTCACCAGCGCTATCTGCTTCCCGGCGTTTGTGGTGCTCAATACGATCCTCGGCCTTCGCCGTGATCTTGGCGAGGCTGTTCAGGCGGTCTTCGCGGGGCAGGCCGGCTTGAGCATCGCCCTGGCGTCACTCGGCCCCATCACCCGTGTCTGGTACTCCTCAGTCGCCAGTTACCGAGGCGCGCTGCTCTTCAACATGGCGATGTTCGGGGCGGCGACACTGGCGGGGCACCTGGTCATGCTGCGCTACTATCGCCCGCTGATCCGCAGGCACCCGGCGCATCGCCCCATGTTGTTCGCCTGGTTGGTGATGTACGCGTTCGTCGGCATCCAGTTCGGCTGGACGCTGCGCCCGTTCGTGGGCTCACCGGACATGGCGGTGACGTTCTTCCGCGAGGATGCGTTCACCAACGCCTACGTCTTCGTGTTGCGCCTCATCCTGGGCTGAGGTGCGCTGAATCTGCTCATGGGCAGGCCTGATCGTAGACGGCGAGCAGCAGGCCGAGATCGGATTGGTCGGTGTCGCCGTCGCCATCGATGTCGCCGCCTCCGTCAAACTCGTAGGCGGCGAGGAGGATGCCCAGGTCCGACTGATTGATGAAGCCGTCGTTGTTGAGATCCTCCGGGCAGGGATCGGCGGCGACTTCGAGGGCATCGACCGTTCCCGTCACGGTGATCGTGGGGTTGTAGTCGCCCAATCCGTAGTCGACTTCCTGTGTCATGTAGAGGTCGGTGAGAAGCAGATCGAAGGGCTCGCCGTAGCCACCGGTCAGGTTGACGGTGAAGCTGCCGAAGCTCTCGGAGATGGTCTCATGGTAGACGGGATCTCCACCCTCGATGGACAGGTAGCCGCTGACGGTGAAGCGATAGCCCATGGAGTAGCCGCTGCCCGTATCGTCGAGCGGGGCTGCTCCTCCGATTTCCGCGATCGTGACTTGTACGTCGGTGAACTCCACATCCCAGAAGGTCCAAGGCATGACGAATTCGATCGGATCATCAGTGGTGAGATTCGCCTCCGTGAGTAGGAAGGAGCCAGGCTCGTCATCGCAGTCGTCCATGACGAAGCCCACGACCTCCCCAGTCGCAGAGACGGCGATGGTGACTGGGGCACCGAGGAAGTAGAAGGTGATGAGGAAGGGAGAGGTGTCGGGTTCCACGTCGTAGTCGTAGGCGGCGCTGACCGCATTCACGAAGTGGGCGCGGCCTTCCCATTGGTACCCGTCCACGGTGGAGGCCGGTTCCCCGACCACGTAGTCGGCGCGGTCAACGGCCATGTCGACGGAGTAACCGAACTCCGCCTGATCTTGCGGATCGCTCGAGTGAATGGTCCCCGTGTGCGTCCAGACGCCGTCGTCCATGCGCTTGACGATGTGGACCGCGCCGGCCCCCCAACCCGCGCCGTCTGCCTGGGGACAGCCGACGAGCAGATAGTCGCCGTGCAGGCTCAGACTGTAGCCGAACAGGTACTGAGCCAGTCCCCAACCCCGGAATGGCGCGATGATGGCCTCAGGCTCGCGCACCCACTCGATTCCATCGTGCTTGAAGATGTGGACGGCACCAGCGTTGTCGGTGTCGTAGCCGTAGTCGTCGCCGGGCGGCAGATCGTCATTCCAGGGATCGCCGATCATGATGGTGTCGCCGTCGATGGCGATGGAGTGGCCGAAGCTATTCCAGTTGATGGCTTCGGGGTAGTCGAGGATTTGCTCAACAGACCAGACTCCGCCGTCCTCCTGGAAGATAAAGACACGACCGTCAGTGAGACCTGCACCTATGGCCGAAACCAGGATGCGGGAGGCGTCGGCGGCGATAGCGACCGCCTGGGCATACTCGTCCGCTGGATCGACGTCCGTGCCGACGAGTTCCACCGGTGCCGACCAGACGCCCACGTCGCGTGTGAATACCCAGGCTGACTCCTCGCGATCGGGTTGGTCGCCAAGGTGTTCCTTCTGACCGACGACCAGCGTATTGCCGTCATCCGAGAGAGCGATGGCCTGCCCGAAGGAGCGAATGGGGGCGGGTTCGGGTTCGGTGAGTCGCGCCTGCTGGGTCCATTCGCCAGTTCGGCCGTCGCGCGTGAAGATGTAGACCGCCCCCTTGCGATAGCCGACGAAGTCGCCATTCATGTCGCCCGGCGCGCCGATCGCGGCGGTGTTGCCATCGTAGGAGACGGCGACGGACCAGCCGAACTCGGCGGCGTATTCGTACTGCAACTCCGGATGCAGCGAGGGTTGTTCGATCCAAGTCGAGCCGTCCCACTCGAAGGGCCGCACGATGCCGTCGATGAAGACGGCCCCCGGGCCGCCGACGAGCGCCACCTCGCCGTTGCCGGACATGGCAACGCTGTGCCCCCAGCGGCAGTATTCCTCATCCGTGCCATCGGTTTCGCCGAAGGTGCATTGAGCCATGGCGGGGGATGCCCCAAGCGCCAGGATCAGACACGATACGAGGAAAGAGCTTCTAGCCGTCATGACCGCCTCCTTGGGGACGTGAATGCCCTGATTGGAAGTGTGCCTCCCCCTTGGTCAATGTCAAAACCAAAGCACGTGAAGATCACATCACTCTTGGGCTGCCAAGCTGCCGCGAGTGCGAGGGCAAGTGAGGTAGGGCCAGGGATTTGTGGTGGAAGACCCCCGGGTTTGGGGGGTAGTGAGGTGGTTGGGGCGTGGGGGCGTCTGGGCCTGCTAGCATAGAACTCCGGTACCGGGAGGTGGTGGATCGCCGAGTCTGGCCTCGCGTCGCCGGGGTGAGGCCACTGTTGACCAGCACATTGCTCCTTGAGGACTTGCCATGACCGCACTTCCCCGCCTTCTCACCACTGTCATCTTCTACTGCCTGCTGGGCGTGAGCGCCGGGGCGGGTGAAACGTCCGTGCTTTGGCAGATTGGCGAGCGGGACGGTGACACCGCCGAGTTCGCCCTCGGGCCCGCCGGCTATCGCGACTACGACCAGCCCGGGCTCTTCATCGCGGGATCCTCCGATCCGAAGCAGGATTGGCCGTATGTACAACCTGGTCCCGTGGATGCCTGGGCAGACAGCACCCCGCATACATTCACGGTCCTTTTCGACCTGCAGAAGCCGAGTGGAGCGAGGCCGTATCGACTCGTGGTCGATCTTGCGGATACGCAGGCTCACTTCCCGCCGAAGCTTCGCGTCTCGCTCAACGGCACGGTCGTCGAGGAGGTGGCCACTCCCGCGGGAAAGAGCGACCGCTCCATTGAGGGATCGCCGCGCGAGGGCCGTCCGTTTCGCTTCGCGGTGGAGTTCGAGAGTAGCGATCTCCGGCACGGCGTGAATCGGTTGGAACTGACGACGGTGTCCGGCTGTTGGATCCTCTACGACTCCGTCCGCTTCGAGGGGCCGGCCGGCGCGAGGCTCAGTCCCGTCCCGGATCGTTGCGTCTTGCGCAGTGCGACGGCGATGCCGTGCCTCATTGATCGCGACGGCGAGGTGCTGCAGCCGATCACGCTCGACCTGTTTCGAATCGGGGGAGCCGTTACAGCGCAGTGCCTGGTGAACGGCAAGGAAGCCGAGACCGTCGAGCTCAAGTCCGGCGGGCAGCAGATCACCGTCGGCTTGCCGGAGGTGAGCGAGCCGACGCCGACTCGGATTGCGTTCGTGTCGGATGGGGAGACGCTGCTGGCGACCGAGGTGACACTGCGGCCGGTGCGCCGCTGGGAAGTGCACCTGATTCACCAGACGCACCTGGACATCGGCTATACGCACACGCAGGAAGAAGTGCTGCAGCGTCAGGTGGAGTACCTGCGGCAGGCGCTGGAATACATCGATGAGACCAAGGATTACCCGGAAGAAGCTCGCTTCGTCTGGCACCCAGAGGGGATGTGGGCGGTCGACGAGTTCATGCGCCTGGCCTCGGAAGAAGAGAAGGAGCGATTCGTGGAGGCGTGTCGACGGCGGCAGATCCATCTCGACGTGCTCTACGCCCAGGCGATGACCGGCATGTACACCGAGGAGGAACTCTTCGAACTCATGGGGGCGGCCAAACGCTTTGAGGCGGACTACGACGTGCCCATCGACTCGGCCATGCAGTCGGACGTGCCCGGGTATACCTGGGGGCTCGCCTCGGCCTTGGCGCACCACGGCGTCAAGTACATCTCGATCGGCCCGAACCACTTCCACCGCATGGGCTACACCTTCGAGTGGGGCGACAAACCCTTCTGGTGGGTCAGTCCCTCCGGTGCCCACCGCGTGCTGTTTTGGATGTGTGGCAACGGCTACGCTTACTTCCACAGCCGCCGTCTCGATGAGAACGCCATCTTCAGCTACCTCGAAGGGCTGGAGGCGAAGGACTATCCCTACGAGATGACCTTGATGCGGTATTGCATCGGCGGCGACAACGGCCCGCCGAATCGCGAGCTCTCGGATTTCGTCAGGAACTGGAATGAGACGTACGTGGCGCCGAAGCTGGTGATCGCCCGCAACAGCGAGGCGCTGAAACAGTTCGCCGAGCGCTATGGCGAGGACCTGCCGGTGATCCGCGGCGACTTCACGCCCTATTGGGAGGACGGCAGCGCTTCCACGGCCCTGGCGACGGGCGTCAACCGCCGGGCTTGCGAGCGCATCGCCCAGGTGCAGACGCTGTGGGCCATGGTCCGGCCGGAGCTGTCCTTGCACGTGGACTTCGATCGGGCCTGGACCAAGATGGTGATGTACGACGAGCACACCTGGGGGGCGCACAACAGCATCAGCCAGCCGGACCACGCTTTCGCGATTCAGCAGGACGAGTACAAGCAGCAGTTCGCGTTCGACGGGGCGGCGATGACGGAGAAGCTGCTGGCGCAAGTTGTGGAGTCGTCGGCACGTACGGATGGCATTGATGTCTACAACACGGCGTATTGGCCACGCGATGGGCTCGTTGTCTTGACCCCGGAGCAGTCGAAAGCGGGTGATCTGGTGGTGACCGAGCAAGGGCGGGTCATCGCTTCGCAACGCCTGGCCTCAGGAGACTTGGCCTTTGTGGCCCGCGACGTACCGGCATTTGGCGCGCAGCGTTTTTGGGTGCGGCCGGGCGCTGCCGAGCCGGCCGGGCGGTGTCGGGCGGAGGGGCTGCGGCTCGCCAATGGCCGGGTGTCGCTGGCCATCGATCCCGCGACCGGGGCGATTCGGTCCTTGCGTCTCCGATCGATTGACCGTGAGCTGGTAGACCCGGACAAGGGCGTAGGACTGAACGACTACCTCTACATCATCGGTCGCGATCCAGAGCAGAACCGGGCCACAATCACGGGCGATGTTCAGGTCACCGTCGAGGATCCCGGGCCGTTGGTGGCGACGCTGCGCATCGAGTCAGAAGCGCCCGGCTGCGCCCGGCTGGTGCGGCGCGTGCGCCTGGTGGATGGCTTCGATCATGTCGAACTGGTCAACACCGCGGACAAATTGCAGGAGCGGCGCCCCGAGGGGCTGTACTTCGAGTTTCCCTTTAGCGTGCCGAATGCCGAGGCGCGCGTGGATGTGCCCTGGGCGGTTGTGGAAGTGGAGAAGGACCAGATGTGGGGCGCCAACCGCAACTTCTACTGCGTGCAACGGTTCATCGATCTCTCCAACGAGGACTACGGCGTCACCTGGGTGCCCGTCGACGCGCCGATGGTGCAGTTCGACCCCATCAAGATCGCCCAGGCCGGCGGGCGGCAGTGGTGGCGCACCTTCATTGACCCCGAGCCCTACTTGCACTCCTGGACCATGAACAACCACTGGGAGACGAACTACAAGGCGGACCAGGAGGGCGAGATCACCTTCCGCTACGTGCTTCGGCCGCACATCGGCGGCTACGACGGCGCAGAGGCGCAGCGGTTCGGTCGGGAGGTCTGCCAACCGCTCCTGGTGGTTCCGGCGACGGCTGACGCCGCCTTGCCGGAGCCGTTGCTGCGTTTGGTGGGGTCGAAGGGCGTGGTTGTGACGTCGGTTCGACCCAGTCGCGATGGCGAGGCGCTGCTGATCCGCCTCTTCGCCGCCTCGGGAGAGCCCGGGCAGGTCACGCTCGAGTGGCGTGAGCCGAAACGGCTGTACCGAAGCAGTCCGCAAGAGGAGCGGGGCGATGTGGTTGAGGGTCCGATCGAACTGCCGGGATTCGGCATCGTCACCCTCCGCGCCGAGCCGTCGGCGTCGGCTCCGCGGGTGAGCCCCTGACGCCGCCTCGTGACGGTGTTGCCGCAAGCGGGCAGCGGCGCGTTCCGTTAAGCTGCGGGTGATGCGGAGGATGTTCGATGCCCCTCGTGATCGCGGCGAAAGCGCTTGGCAAACGGAGACCCTTACTCGCGGACTTCAGCGTGCCTCCTCCTGCCGATCTGGGTGACGGTGGCGAGGTACGCCTGCGCGATCTCATCGAGCACGTGGTGCGCCATGAAGTGGCGACATTCCAGAAGCGGCAAGAGGGGCGGCGCTTCGATCGCGTGCTCACGGCGGGGCAGATCGACGAGGCGGCAGCACGAGGCAAGGTCGATCCGGGTGCGAGCAGGCTGCGTCAGCGTGTGGATGTAGAGGAGGCGGTGGCCGCTGCCCTGATCGGCTTTGAGGATGGTCTGTACCTGGTCGTGGTGGATGAGGTGGAGCGGCGGGACCTCGAGGAGCGCCTCTACCTCACGCCGGATAGTCGTGTCACATTCATCAGGCTCACCTTCATCGCCGGGGCCTAGGGCGACAAGCGAGGGACGGTTCGCGTGGAAGATGTAGATGCACTGCAACGGCAACTGAGGTCGCAGCGGCGGCCGGATTTGGCTCGAGCCCAGTTGGGGCTGTGGCCGGACGAGGAGCGCAAGCGACTGCGACGATTGATCCGGCCGAAGCGGCATCAGCACTGGCTCCACTTTGTGGAGGAGCAAGCGCAGGTGGCCAAGACGTCGTTGCGAGCGCTTACCGACGCCGATCGGTTGCAGTTCTGGGAGCGCCTCTTCCCCAAGCTGGCGCCACACCTGGAGCGGGCCTGGCAGGATGCCGCCCACCGACCGTACCAGCATGGCTTTCAGGCCCGTCCCTTCCGGGCCCCGAATCGGCAAGAGGCGGCCTGGACGAATCGGACGCGCTACTTCGTCCATGTCTGTCAGGCCCTGTGGGGGCTGGACAAGGATGCGACGTGGTTGGCGGGGTGGATCGAGCAAGTCAACCGCGCCCATTGGAGTGAGAAGGGGCTCTCGTTTGTTCTGGCCGCGGTGCTCGCTGCGGGTGGCCCGGAGGCGGACGCCGTCCGGCAGGTGCTGGTGGACCGCATCAACGGCGAGCACGAGGTCGGCGCCATGGGCCACGACATCATCGTGACCCTGCTCAACTCGCCGCATCGCGCCGACTGGGAGATTATCGGGAAGTTGCTGCTCGCCGCCCGCCGTGAAGAAGGGCTGCGGCAGTCGATCCTGGAGAGCGTTGATGAAGCCCAGCCCGAGGCGTTCGCCTACATGCTTGGCCTCATCCTGGAGCACGACCTGACGCGCTTCAGTGCCACGGTGCGTGCCTTCGACGTCTGGCTGGGCATGGCCTGGGCGGGGGGCAGCGCCGCAGTCGTCCGCAAGGGCGTGAAGCGCCTGCACGAGATCATGAGCGATCCGAAGGAGTGGCAGGCGGCGCTCGACTCTGATGAGGCCCAGGATGTGTACTTCGCCCTGTGGGTGACGGCGTACGCGGATGCCGAGGAGGCGCTGCGCCTGGCCGGGCCGATGATTTCTGATCCAAGTCCCGAGCGGCGTTTCGTGGCCCTGGTGATGCTCGAGAGCCTGGGCTTGAAGCCGGAGGTGGATCGTTTCGTGATGGATCGCGTGGTGAGTGGCGAGGAGACCAGCGAGCATCTGCAAGCGGGGCTCTGCCAGTACCTCACGCAGATCAAGTACTCCTCGGTGCCGCAGGAGCTCTTCGAAGCGACGGCGGTGTGGTTCGAGGCCTTTCCCAAGAAGGCGCAGGTGCTGGAGCCGATCGTCTGGCCCTGGGTGAAGTTGCAGCGCTCGCAGAGGCTGGCGGCGACGGCTTTGCGCAAGATGGCGGTGAAGGCGCCTGAGATGATGATTCCCTATGCGCAGTCCCTGGAGGGATTCGACTGTGCGAACCTCATCGCGGAGCTCGTTGCCCAGTCGTTCGAGTGGATTGACGGCAAGTTCATACCGCGATCGGGCAAGAAGCCCCTCTCTCCCGAGGCGCGGGGACTGCTGCTTCATTTGGCGGGAGATCCTCGTGAGGAAGTCCAGGAGTGGGCCTTCAAGGCGCTCGGCGCTCTTCCTGTCGAAGACGATGAGGTTGAGCGCCTGCTGTCATTGCTGCACCGCAAGTCACCGACGCTGCGGTCAGGAGCCCTGATGCGCCTGGCAAGGCTGCCAGATGACCGGGTGCTGAGGCTCGGCGAGGAACTGCTGCTTGGCAGGAACGCGAAGCAGCGGGCAGCGGGAGTTGATCTAACGGAGTACCTCCACCGCACGAATCGTGTCCGTGAGGGCACGCTGGCGTTGCTCCGGAAGCACCGCTCAAGTTGGGAGGGTTCGGAGCGAGCAGAGACGGCAGAGCGGTTGCTCGGCGGCACGGAGGAACAGGTGACGCTCAGGGATTGCCTCGGCCTTGTGGCCACCGGCTCACGGGCAGAACCAGTCACACCGGTAGCACAACCCGTGTCCAAGAACACAAAGGTGGCAATGGCCTGCTTGGAGTCACTGGCAAGACTGTTCATAGAGCACGCCGATACGCTCATTGAAGTTGACCGAAGTGAAGTCTGGGGAGCAGAGCCACAAGATGGTCGCCTCCCGCTTGCTGAGTATTTCCCCGAGCCGCCGCGGCTCAAGGATGGCGACAGCGCCGACCCTCGGATGCGCTTGGCAGAGCTCCCTTTGCGTGAAGTCTGGGAGGCATGGGTCGCAGGTCGCTCCAACGATCTACGCGATGAGGATGGCCTGGAACTGATCCGGGCTTGGGCGATAAGCGAGGGCAAGGGGTACAGCGCTCTACGTTCCCTGGTGCCGGAGTACCGGAAGTCTGGAGCCGGTCGAATGGCCTGGAGTTTTCGCCAAATCACGGATTGGCTGCCCATCCTCGACTCAGCGACGAAGGGCTATGAGTATCTCGTTCGTGTGGCCGAAGACAACCTCGCCCGGCTTCAGGAGAAGCTCCTGGCCGCCGAAGCGAGGGGTAAAGAGTACAGGTGGAAGCGGTCGCCCGGTCTTGCCAGCGACTTCTCACTCGCGAAGAGGTATCGGCGGAGGTATGTCAGTAGCGAGTCAGCGCCGGCCTTGCTTGCCCGACTAGCGCGGCTGCAAATGCTGGCGATGGACCTGGGGATTCCCGACTGTGGCAATGGGCCAGGCCTTACAGCGTTTGTCGCCGCCTTCGATCGAGGCGAGCTGAACGAGTTTGACTTCATCTGGCTCCTGACCAACGAACGCACGCAGCCGCAGTCGAGCTGGCACCGCCGCGTGCGTGGGCCGATCGCGGAAGCGACGGCGCTCAAGTCGCCGGAGGTGCTGAGGAATCGTCCGGAGCTAATTGCAGCGCTGGAGCGAACTCGCGATCGCATCCTTGATGTCGAGATTCGTCGCGGTGAACTGACTACACCAGCAACGGAGTTGGCGTTGGCAATCAGCTACACCGGCGGATCCGAGACGCTCATCCGCCTGGCCAAGGCCCTTGGGAAGGACACGCTGGTACGCATGGAGTCGTGGGGTGAGGAGCGAGCGAGATCGAGGTCGCTCAGCCGCTTGCTTGCCGCCACTCTGCCCCTTGAGACGGATTCGCTTGAGCGTTTCGCCGAGGCATGGCGCGAATCGGGCGTGGCCGCCGATCGCTTGGTTGAGATCGCCATGTTCGCCCCACAGTGGGCGGGGTATATCGAGTATGCGTTGGAGTACCCCGGGCTGGAGGACGTGGTCTGGTGGGTTCATGCACATACACGGCGGGGCGACGAGTCCTATAGCAGTAGGTTTCCGGAGATGTGCGAGGCGCGCATTGCGGAACGCACCGAGATTGAGCCGGAGGAACTCGCCGAAGGTGCGGTGGACGTGGCCTGGTTCCAGCGTCTCATCAAGATCGTCGGCGAGGAGCGTTGGCTGAAGCTGAGCAAGCCGGCCAAGTACGCCTCCAACAGTGCCGGCCACAAGCGAGCCCAGCTCTTTGCGGACGCCATGCTCGGCCGCGCCGACATCGAGGCGCTGCGGCACCGCATCGATGAGAAGCGCAACAAGGACGCGGTGATCGCCTTAGGCCTGGTGCCGCTGCCCAAAGCCAAGAGGGCCGGCAAGGCCGAGACGCTGGCGCGGTATCTGCGCTTGCAGGAGTTCCGTCGCGAGAGTCGTAAATTCGGCAGCCAGCGCCAGGCGAGCGAAGGGCGAGCCGTCGACATCGCCATGCTGAACCTGGCTCGGTCGGCGGGATATCGCGATCCGCAGCGTCTGCAGTGGGCGATGGAGGCGGCGGCCGTGGCGGACCTGGCCAAGGGGGCGGTCGTGGTGAAGGAGGCGGAGACGACCGTATCGCTCGCCATCGATGCAGAGGGCGACCCGCAACTCACGGTCGTGAAGAAGGGTAAGCCCCTCAAGAACATCCCCGTCAAGCTACGCAAGGTTGAGGCAATCGCAGGGCTCAAGACCCGCCTGACGGAGCTTCGCCGGCAGCGCTCGCGCATGCGGCAATCGCTGGAAGAGTCGATGTGTCGTGGCGATGTGTTCACCGCCGCGGAGCTCAAGGAACTGCGGGCGCATCCGATGCTGCGCCCCATGATCGATCGCCTCGTCTTCGTCGGCGAAAGCGAGCTGGTCGGCTATCCGGCGGAGGCGGGGAAGGTGCTGCGCGATCACGCGGGTCGACTGGAGCCGATCGGTCGCAAGGATTCCGTGCGCCTCGCCCACCCGATCGACCTCCTGGAGCGGGGCGACTGGAGCGACTGGCAGCGCGAGTGCTTCGTCGCTGAACGTGTGCAACCCTTCAAGCAGATCTTCCGTGAGGTCTATCCGAAGACGGAATCGGAACTCGGCGACTGCAACCTCAGCCGTCGCTACGCGGGGCACCAGGTCAACCCGCGGCAGGCGCTGTCGCTGCTCAAGAGTCGGCGCTGGCTCTTCTCGCCGGAGGATGGCGTTCGGCGCGTCTACCACGATCAGAAGCTCATCGCGGAGCTGTGGTTCCAGGAGCACTTCCACACGCCGGCAGAGGTTGAAGGCTTGACGCTGGAGGGCGTCTGCTTCGTGCCGCCGAAGCTGTGGGCCGATCGAGTGCTCCTAAGCGACGTGCCCGATCGTCTGTTCAGCGAGACGATGCGCGATCTGGATCTGGTGGTGAGCGTGGCTCACAGCGGCGGCGTCGATCCGGAGGCGTCCGCCTCGACGCTGGAGATGCGTGTCCGCCTGCTCGAAGAGACCTGTCAGCTCCTCAAGCTCGACAACGTACGCCTGGATGGCCGCTACGCCAAGATCGAGGGGAAGCACGCCGAGTACAGCGTGCACCTGGGCAGCGCCACGACGAAGATCGCGCCCGGGCGCATGCTGTACATCGTGGCCGTGCACAGCCAGTATCGTGGGCGACTGTTCCTGCCTTTCGCCGACGACGATCCGAGGACAGCGGAGGTGCTGACCAAGGTGCTGCTCCTGGCACGCGACAAGGAGATCAAGGATCCTTCGATCCTCCACCAGATTCGCGGCTGAAGCGGCGGACTGTCGCGCGTTCGGACGGCGCTCAGCGCACTTCGACTTCGCGCTTGGCCGCGCCTGACTCGTACAGGGCGTCGACGACAGACTGGACCGCCCGGCCATGCTGGGCTGTGGCGACGGGCGTGCTGCGATTCTCTACGGCCTCTTTGAAGGCCTCCCACTCGCCGGCGAACATATCGCCCTCGCTGAGCAGCGGGGCTACATCGACGAGTCGGCCGTTCTGCTCCGTGGCGAAGGTGACTTTGTCGCCGAAGAGGTCGAAGAAGCAGCCACCCTTGGTGCCCAGTATCGCCATGCCGCTGGGCAAGGCGCCCTCGGGCAGGTTCATGGCCCAGGTCGCGTTGACATCCAAGGTGAGGTCGTTGTCGAAACGGACCAGGCCGTGGGCGGCGTCGTCGACGTCGAAGACGCCGTCGTAGCGCGGCGGGCCGGCCCACATGTCGACGAAGCGATAGGACTCGAGCGGCGCGCCGAAGGTGCTGTACCAAGCTCCGCTGACGCGCTGCGGGGTCGGATGGCCGGCGAGGTGCATGGCGTGGTCGATGACGTGCACGCCCAGGTCGATGAGCGCTCCACCGCCGGAGATGGCCTTGGTGGTGAACCAGCCGCCCAGGCCGGGGATGCCGCGACGGCGGTAGACGCTGGCCTTGATGTGGTAAATGTTGCCAAGCTGCCCCTCATCGATGAACTGTTTGACCATGCGGGCCACGGAAGTTTGCCGCATCACGAAACCCATCTGCAGGAGGCGGTCGGTCTGGTTCATGGTCTCGATGATGGCATCGCACTCGGCGACGTTCATGGCCATGGGCTTTTCGAGCAGGACGTCCTTGCCGGCCTGCAGGGCGGCGATGGCGGCCTCGGCATGGTTGTGATTGGGAATGGCGATGACCACCGCGTCCACGTCAGTACGGGCGAGCAATTCGTCGATCGAGGCGCAGACGGCGGTCCCCTCGTACTTGTCCGCGAGCTTCTGCGCGGCTTCCGGCTTGACATCCCAGGTGCCGGTGATGTTCAGGCCCACACGCTCGATGGCCTCCGCATGCACGTTGCCGATCGCTCCCGCACCGATGATGCCAATTCCAAACGACATGAGCTGCTCCTCGCGGGTCAATGTCCAGAGGCAGCTCGCTCAGCTCTGGGCGAGGTCTCTGCCGGGACTCGGGAATGGGACATCATACCGGCAGATGGCAGCAGGGTGGATGCGTGGGGCGGGCCCGGTGGGCGACCCGCAACGACTGCGATTCGAGGCACCCTCTAGCCGGCGGCTTCGGCTTTCTTGCGGCGGCCTTCGCGCTTGCGATCGGTCTCGTTCAGCAGTCTCTTGCGGAGGCGAATCGACTCGGGAGTGATCTCCACGAGTTCATCCGACTCGATGTACTCGAGCGCCGCTTCCAGCGACAGCAGACGCGGGGACTTCAGGACGGTGGTGGCTTCCTTGGTCGCCTCGCGGACGTTGCTGAAGGCCTTGGCCTTGACGACGTTGACGCCGAGATCGTTGTCGCGGGCGTTCTCGCCGACGACCTGGCCAGCGTAGACGGCATCCTGGGGCTGGACAAACATGATCCCGCGCTCGGAGAGGTTGAGCAGGGAGTGCATGGTGGCGGTACCGGTCTCGGTAGCGACCATGACGCCGTTCTGCCGGCTCTGCTTCTTGGCGCGAAGCGGGCCGTAGCGTTGGAAGCTGTGGTGCATGACGGCGCTGCCGCCGGTGGCGGTGAGCATGTGGTTGCGCAGGCCGATGAGGCCGCGGGCCGGGATTTCGCTCTCCACGTGCATGCGGTCCCCGCGCTGGTCCAAGGATTGGATCTCGCCACCGCGGCTGCCGACAAGCTCGAGCGCCGCCCCGACGCTGTCCTTATCGACGTCGATGGTCAGGAGCTCGATCGGCTCGCAACGGATGCCGTCAATTTCCTTCTCGATGACCTCGGGACGGCCCACCGAAAGCTCGTACCCCTCGCGGCGCATGTTCTCGAGCAGGATTCCCAGGTGCAAGAGGCCCCGACCGGAGACCTTGAACTCCTCCGCCGTCGCTCCCGGCTCAACGCGCAGGGCGAGGTTGGAGCGCAACTCCCGATCGAGGCGTTCCGCGAGCTGGCGTGAGGTGACGTACTTGCCTTCCTTGCCAGCGAAGGGCGAGTCGTTGATGCGAAAGAGCATGTGCAGCGTCGGCTCGTCCACGGCGACGCGGGCGATGGGGTGGGGCACCTCGGGACAGGCAATGGTGTCGCCGATCTCGAAGTCGCCCAAGCCTTCCACGGCGCACAGGTCGCCCACGGAAACGATGTCGGCCGGGACCCGCCCGAGGTTCTCGAAGCGAAAGACTTTCTGGGCGCGAGCGGTCCGCTGTGAACCGTCGGAATGGAACAGGGTGACGGCCTGTCCGGAGCTGATGGCGCCGGCGTAGACACGGCCGATGGCGATGCGACCGACGTAGCTGGAGTAGTCCAGTGTGGTAATGAGCATCTGCAAGGGCACATCGGCGTAGCCCACGGGCGGGGGCAAGTGCGTGAGGATGGCGTCCAGCAAGGGCGTCATGTCGCGGCCGGGCTGGTCCGCCTCCGTGGAGGCCCAGCCGTCGCGGCCGGAGGCGTAGATGATCGGGAAGTCGAGGCGTTCATCCTTGGCGTCCAGCGCCACCAGCAAGTCGAAGACCTCGTCCACGACGGCGTCGGGCCGAGCGTTGGGTCGGTCGCACTTGTTCACCACGACGATGATCGGGTGATCCAGCTCCAAGGCCTTGCCCAGCACGAAGCGGGTCTGCGGCATGGGGCCTTCGAAGGCGTCCACGAGCAGGAGTACACCGTCCGCCATCTTGAGCACCCGTTCCACCTCACCGCCGAAATCCGCGTGGCCCGGCGTGTCGATCAGGTTGACGCGGAAGGATTCCCCAGCCCGCTCGCCGGAGGTGGGGTGATAGGTGATGGCGCAGTTCTTGGAGAAGATGGTGATGCCGCGTTCACGCTCCAGGGGATCGGAGTCGAGCACGCAGTCAGCCTCCTGCTGGCCCTTGGAGAGGGAGCCACAGGTTTCGAGCAGGGCGTCGACGAGGGTCGTCTTGCCGTGATCGACGTGAGCGATAATCGCCACATTACGGAGATTGGGATCGGCGGGGTGCAGCATGGAGGGGGGATGATAGCGGGCAAACCGTTCCCCGGCTGCCCGCGCCCCGGATTGCCCAGGTCCCGGCGGCGAGAGGCGGGTCTCAGACGTCTTCCATCATCTCCCGCACCTCCGGCTCGACGGCGGCCCCGTGCTCCTCCAGCGTCGTGACGAGGCGTTGCCAGCCGTTTAGGCCGGAGATCCAGAGCCGCTTGCTGCTGCCGTTGGCGAGATGGAGCCGCAGACCGGACCCCCGTCCCTGTTCCAGAATGAGGGCGCTGATGGTGCCGCGTTGGGCAACGAGCACGATGAGCCAGCCGATGGTGCGGACCCAGCGGGGCGTGCGCCATTCGACGGCTTCGAGCCGCGTGACGTCCTGGTAGGCGATGAGGCTGCTGCCGTGCCAGGTGGTGACTCTCAGGGCGTCGTCCATGAAGCGGATGGAGAGGGAGGCCCCGTGGCAACTGACGGCGAGGATGGCCACCCCGAAGAGCGCCAGAAACCAGCCGATCGCAATCGGGATGAGCCAGCCGCCGGCATCGAGCGACAGGGCGGTGCCGTTCGACTGCACGACGAGTAGGGGCAGGGCGAAGAAGGCACCGGTCAGGAATGCTCCCAGGAAGTCGGGCATGACCACCGCCGACATGGTGCTACAGCGGATCGTGTCGGCACGACGCCGGGGGTGGGGCAGCAGGAGATAGAAGCCGAGGCCGCCGGCCAGCAGCCAGGTGGCGTAGGGTCCCAGGGGCTTGAGCAGCCAGGCCGGGGGAGTATCCATGAGGTCGCCCGTCTCGTGGCGAATCAGGGCAAGAGTGGGGGCGCCGGGGCCATCCGCCTCGAGTTGCAGGTAAATGAGCGGCGTCCGATCACTCAGGCTCTGAGCGAATTCTCGCATCGGTGCTTCGTCGGGGAGAAAGTAGAGGCGCTGGGTGAATTCGCTGTCCCCGAGCCGTCGGCGCAGGTCGGTGACGCCGGGCTCACCGCTGGCGGCGAGGCGCACCTCCTCGTAGAACGCCGGCCAGGCCTCGCCATCGACGCGCTGGATGCGACCTCTCGTGCGCGAGTCAAAGAACTCCTGCAGCGTGTCGTCTTTGTGGAGGAAGCCCGTCGGCTGCGACTCGGCCCGAGCCTTGGACTCGGCGAAGTCCTCGATGGAGATGGAGACCAGTACCGGCCGGTGGTAGATGAAGGCGAAGAGACCGCCAAGCAGGCCGACGAGCAGAAGCAAGCGACGAATGATCTCCACAGCAACTCTCCTGCAAGGAGCGGGTACTACTCCGACTCCCGATCGAAGGCGGCACGTTCTGCGGCGCTGATGAGGCGGCGCTGGTAGGCCTGAGCGGCCCAGTCACGCAGGTGCTGCTTCCACTGACTGGGATACTTCACCTTGACCGCGTTGATCACCTCGGTGCCGACGTTGGCGCGCAGCTTGTTGAACTGCGATCCGGAGATGTGGCCGTTTCGTAGGGCATCGTTGATGGCGCCAATGGCATCATCCTGCCACCCGGCGCCGCCGGCCTTCTGGATACCGGCCAGATTGTTGACCAGCTCCGCAGACTTGATGCGGCGCCAGCCCACGCCCGTCGTCTTCTCCAAGCCGTTGAGAAAGCCCGACATCTCGCGAACCGCTTGCTCCTTGGAGGAACCGATCGCCTTGAGCATGGCCTCGGCCTTGGCGGGCGTCACAGCGCCATCCTTGACTTGGCGGAAGACATCCATGCTCGCCTTGAGCCGCGGAGGCACGTGCACGTTGGGATCGAGCCCGTACTGCCGCACTCGGGAGAGCACCAGGTCGTCGTATTGCTTGGTGGCCTGCCGCATGCCCTCGGCGGTGTTGCGGGAGGCCATGACCAGGTCGCCGGCGGCGCTGGCGTCGTCGGCTTTGCCGAACCAGTGCGTTGACTTGTAGGAGACGGTATCGCAGACATCATCGATGCGAGTGATGTTCGGGGTGATGCCTTTGTCGAGGAAGTCGTCGAGCAGGACCTCGCCGGTGTTGTAGGCCTCGTTGTGGGCCGCCGAGGTGACGGTCTGGTCCATGGTGTCCTCGGCGTAGCGACTGACGGCGGCCGTGTCTATGTCGCCGTTGTCCAGCCGTGGCAGGTCACCCTGTCCGCTCGACTGCCAGAACTGGCGATCGTAGACGTCCTTGCTCATGCCATGATGAATGTCTTCTCCAATCATGCGCGGTCGACCGGTCACGGAATCGATGAGGATCTCACCGGTGTTGGGGTCGCGCATGGGCGCCTGGATCTGGAAGGTCACGTCGCGGTCCCGGCCGACGGAAGTGCGGGGCACCTCGCCGGGCTGGGGCGGGCGACGGTTGGTGATGGTGAGCGTGTCAACGCACACGTCGTCCGGATCGACGTTGTGCTTCTTGCAGAAGTCAGCGACCTGCTGCTGGAAGTCCTCCGCCTGCGATGGGGTGAGGCCCATGCGCTCGGCCGTTCGAGCCACTTGGTCGGCGTCTGGAGAGCCGCGGTAGAGCGACTGGAAGCCGTCGGCGACGCCCTCGTCGGCGGCGTCGTACCACTGCCTGATGTGGCCGTTGACATCCCGGCGCAGGGCGTCGGGCACGTCGGCGCGATTGATGAGTGCCTGGGCGGTCTTGTTGCTCTGCAGTTCGCGCACGGCCCGAGCGTAGTCGTCGGAATCGGGTGAGGCGTTCTTGAGCTTGTTGACCAGGTCGCGGGCCTCAGCGTGGTCCTTGAGCCTACGGGTGGCGTCGGCGATGCCCTCGGGCGACTTGGCGAACAAGCGCGCCTCGCGGGCCATCTTGTCTTCCATGGTCTCGCCGACGAGCTTGCGCTCCTTGGTCAGGAATTTGCCCACCGCCGCGAAGGCGTTATCCACTTCGTCAATGTTCTTGCCCAGGGCCTTGGCGAGCATGTTCTTGCCGGATTTGCCCATCGATTCGCCCATCTCACCAAGCCCTTGCAGGATGAGCTGGGCGTTGGGGGAACGCTTGACGAGCTGCTCCAGGCCGAAAGGACCGATGACGCCGGCGATGCGAATGATGCGCTCCAGAGCGCTGAGCCTCTCGCCGGAGAGCGCGGACTCGCCGGTGACGAAGGCGTAGACGTCCGCCATCTCGCCCACGACAGGCAGCGCCTCGGCGCAGGTCTCGACGAGCTTCTGATTGCCTTCGATCTCGGTGATGGCGCCTTCCGCGGCGTCTTGCATGGCCTTGTCGAACTGGCCGATGGCTTCGGCCCGGGCCTTGAGACCCTGCGCGACCAGGTTGGGATCGCCGCTGGAGAGCAGGCGCAGGAACCAGGCGTTGGCGGTGTTCTCCATGTTTTCTCGCCAGGCCTTGAGCTTGGCGGGGTCGTTAGGCTTGGGACCGACGATGTTGAACGACTCCAGGAAGCCCGGCAGTTCACCCGGCTGGTTCATGCCCTTGATGCGGCGCAAGAGCGACTTGTGGAACTGCTCGAGCTTGTTCATGCTGAAGCCGCGCATCCGCATGTCGGTGAGCAGGCGCGTCATCATGGCGTCAAACTCAGGCGTGCCCGGCTTGGGCAGCTTCTTGCGCTTGAGTTCATCGGGGAGGCGGAACTTGAGATTCACCTCCGGCCGGTTGGTGCAGTACCAATCGGACTTCTGCGCCTTGGCGCCGATGAAGCCGCCGACGGGACGCGTGGAGCGACGCGGGGCACGGCGATGGGTTGCCGGCCGATGCGGGGCGCCTGCGTTCGGATCGCCCTCGTCGATGCCCTCGCCTTCCTCAGCGCCGGTCGGCTGCTCTGCGTCTTCGGTGTCGTCCTCCGGCTCCGCGTCGGCTTCCTCTTCCGGATCGACGGGGGTGGGGTCGGTCACCGGGGGCAGCGTTTCGGGTTGGGCCTCCGTGGCGGGGGCGGAGCCGACGGGAGGGCTGTCGCCCGCCGGTGTGCTCGGTGGGGCGCTGCCAGGTTCGGGGCCTTCGCCCGTGGTGGGGCTTTTGGGCTTGCCACGCGCAGAATCCGGGGTCTTGATGGGGGCGTTGGGCGGGCCGAGCGCATCGACCTCGCCGACGCCGTCAACGTCGATCTTGCCGTCGGGCTTCGTATCGTTGGCATCGCCGCCGACAACGGGCTTGTCGCCGTCGCCAGCGTCTTTGTCCTTCTCTTCGTCCTCGGGTTTGTCCTTGTCTTCGTCTTCATCCTCAGGCTGGGCGGTGCAGGTGACGCTGCGGCTGTCGGTGCCGCGGACGCCTCGGTCGTTGACCGCCATCACTTCGATCTCCGCCGGGCCGTACTCGAGCTGGAGATCAATCTCTCCGCGGCCGTCAGCGGCCTTGCCGGTGACCCAGGGGCCGCCGTTGACGCGGCCGGCGATGAGTTCGGGCTCGCCCTCGGCTTCGACTGTGACGGTGACCTGGCGGTCATCGATCGCGGCCCCCTCACCGGGACTGGAGATGTTGATCGTGGGGGCGGGAGCGTCGATGTTCACTCGGATCGACGCACGGGCCGTGTTGCCACCACCGTCGATGACCGTGGCCTTGAGTGTGTGTCCGCCGGGCTGGAGAAGCACCTGGCCGGCGTAGCGATTGGCGGCGGGCAGGGCCGCAAGCTCCGCCGGTATGCCACCGTCCACCGAGAGATTCACTTGCACGACGGCAGTGTCATCCGTGGCTTCCACTTCGACCGCCACGATCGAGTCGCCGAACTCGGCACCGTCCGCGGGAGACTGGAAGGTGACTATCGGTGGGGCTTCGTCACCCGGCACACTGCAGGCAATGACCGCTTTGTTGTTGTCGACGTTGGTGTCGCCGATTTCGTCATCGGGATCGACGACCAGCCACAGAGTGTGGTTGCCGGCGGAAGCGATCCAGGGAATGCGGGCCACGGAAGTACCGGTCAGCGGCACCTCTTCCAGGTAGACGCGGCCCAGTTCGAGCGTCTTGCCTCCGCCCAGGTACTTCTGCAGAGCCACGGCGACGGCGGCGGTGCGGGAAGCGCCGACGTTGCGAATCGGCGCGAGGAACTCGAGCGTTGCGCCCTGGATGGGTTGGCCGCGCATTTCCAGTTCCGCGGAAGACACGGAGTAGTCCGGTCCTTCCAGTGTCAGGTCCTCATCATCAACGACTTGTGCACGAGCAGCCTCGGCGGAGTCGGCCACGACCCAGACGCGAGTGCCGGTCAGCCGGGTCTTGATGCGGAAGTCGCTGCTGACGACGTAGTGCCCGCCGCGTAGGTGCTTCGATTTGATGCCGATCTGGTTGCCCTCAGGTTCGCCGTCCTCGTTGAACTTGATGACAGTGGGGGGGAGACGGAAGGTGTAGTTGCCTTCGGGGACTTGGTCGCGCAGGGAGGCGACGACGACGCCGTTCATCACCACGTCGACATCGTGCTTCTCATAGGAGCTACGGCTCCAGGGCAGGCTGAAGCCCATTTCCAGGTAGGCCTCGACAAGGTTGGTCTCCTCCCAGCCATCGTCGATGCGGAAGGCGGAGTAGTCGTATTGGCCATCGTCGCCGATATCGGCGTGGACAAAGTCGATTTCACCGTCGCCGTCCGTGTCATCGCCGACCCAGAGAATGCCCTCAAGATCGTCACGAATGCTCCAGCGGTCGAGCTGGCCATTCTCGTCGCTGTCCACCGGGTCACTCCACTGCGACCAGTCGATACTATTCGGGTTGAGATACGCGCCGGCCATGGCGCGGGCGGCCAGAAGGTTGGCCTCGTAGGATGACTCCTCATCGAGCGCGCCGGCCCCGGCGATAAGCTGCACGCCGTGCACCTGCATGCCTTCGGGCAGTTCGACGCTTGCATCATGGGACACGCTCTCACCCACGGCGGAGGCGATGATGGTGCCGGCGGCAGAAGAGAAACCCTCGTAGAGACGGGGCTGAATCTTGAGGTGAATCTTGTCGCCGGCGGGGAAGATGCCGTGATCGATGGCGGGACTGACGGTGAAGTCGGGGCTGTCACTGCGAAGAGAGAGGTCGGTAAGGCCGTCACCGTCGTTGTGCAGGATGACTTCCAGACCCATGCCCGGGTTCTCCGACTCAAGCTCCTCCCAGCGCAGCTTGACCTCGGGAAGGATGACATTGACCGCGACCTCGGCCTCATCGGCGTAGCCGGTGTCGGAGGTGATGCGGATGGGGAAGCTGATGGTCGGCTCGATGACATCCTGGGCGCTGAGGCCCAGCATGAACTCACGTTCCTCGCCCGGTTCGAGAGGAATCGGCGCGCCTTCGGAGCCCTCGCCGACGAAACCGGCGAGCAAGCCAGTCGCAGCGGGCGGTTTTCCGCAGGCGAGCTTGACACGCATGGGTTCGTCGCCGTTGTTGCGCACGGAGACGCCCAGGCGCTGGTCGTAGTCGCGTTGGATGGTGCCGGCGTAGCGGTCTCGCCCGAACGCCAGACCGCGCACGCGCTTGACAAGGCGAATGGGGCCGGGTTCGCCGGCGCCGAGGGGCTGGAATTCATACTGGCGATCCGGTTCCAGATCACGGAGCACCACGCGGCGGTCCGTGGCGCGCTGGCCTTCCTGCGTGGTCCATTCTTCGGTGTCGACCTCGCGATAGCGCACGGCGGCGCGGCCGAACTGCGTGCCGAGCCAGCGCACGGCGACGTCATCACCGGTGATGATGGTGCCGTTGTCGGGAGTCAAGCCGAAGTACTCGGAGCGTGTGATGGTGCGCTCGACGATGCCTTCGTTGCCTTGGCCGTCGCGAGCGGTCACGGTCAGAACATGCTCGCCGGCGCCGAGCGCCTGCCAGGGCAAGTCGGCTTCGAAGGGCTTGCTGTAGGCGGTTGCGATAGTGCGGCCGTCGAAGGCGAAGTCAACGCGGCGCACCGGAGCGCCGGTATAGCTGATGGCGCGCACACGACAAGGCTCAGCCGATTCGACGCTTGCGCCCTCCGCAGGGTGGCGCACGCTGACCTGCACGCCTTCGCGCGGCTGCGGACCCACGGCGGGGACCCAGGCGCGGGCCAGGCTGGTCGTGCCCTCCGGGCCGGTGAGGCGGGCGGTGGCGGCGTAGTGTCCCTGGCCGGGATAGCGATGCGTGGCCTTACTGCCGGGTGTCAGGTCGAAGTCGGTGTTGCCGTCGCCATCGGCATCCACCGAGGCGCGAGCGGGGGCCGTGAAGCCCTCGATGGGGGTCAGCGTGAAGACGGCTTGGGTGGGATCGGTTGGCTCGACGGCGACGTCAAGCTTAGCGCCCACGAGCGGACGATCCTGCGTGTCAACGATGATCCAGCCCGGCTCCATGGAAGCGCGGTTGTTGTAGTACTGGGTGAATTCGGCGCGGTAGCGACTCGGGCGCTCGGCAGCGAGTTCGCAGAGACAGTCCTGGTTGGGATTCGTGCTGGTTTCGAACACCTGCTCGTTCTTGGCGTCGTCAAACAGGCGCAGGCGCGTCCAGACGGTGGGCCGGAAGCGAATGAAGAACGGCCCCTCGCCGGGGATGTCGAAGAGGAAGCGATCCCGGTCGCCGTTCTGCTCGATCTTGAAGGGCTGGGCTTCGCCGAGACGGAGCAGACGCGGCGGATCGTCGGCAAGCGGTACCCGCTCAACCATCTCGGCGCGCTCCAGACGCGTGTGCAGTTCGTAGGGAAGCTCCGCGGTGCGGTTGTTGTAGAACTGGCTGAGGGCGATGAAGTAGTCGCCGGGCAGGACGGGCGTCACCAGCGAGTTGGGCTGATCGGGATTGGCGGTCATCTCGCTCACGTATTCCCCATCTGCGTTGAGCAGGCGCGCACGCCACCAGACCGGAGAGACGCCTTCCAAATGCAAGTAGCCCGGGTGTTCGACGGCGATCTGGTAGAGATCGTTGTCGCCCATCGGGGAGATGGAGCCACGGAGCGGCTCGCCCAGGTTCCAGGGCACGGCTCCGGCGAGGTCGTCGTTGCGGGCGAAGGCGTCGCCCTCGTCGGCGGGCTCCCACCAGGTGGAGACGAGGCAGGCCCGGCCATCGGAGCGGTTGTCGTAGAACTGTCGAACTTCCAGGAGAACGCCCTGCGCTTGCTGGCAGTGCCAGGTGAGCTCGCAGGCGGTGTCCACGTTGGCGCTCGCCTCGGTGAGAATGGTCCCCTCCGGCGTGCGCAAGCGCAGGCGACCCCAGACCGCCCCGTACAGCCGGGCATGCAGCACGCCGGGCTCGGGGAGAGACAGGGCGTAGCGGTCCACATCGCCAGCGGGGTGAATCGAAGCACCGGCGATGTCGCCCAACTCGAGCGTGCGCACGGCGCGCAGGCGGACGTTCTCCGCTTCCCTCGGGTCATCGATCGAGTCGTCCTCCATCACCTCCAAGCGCAGGGAGTAAGGATTCGTGGACACGCGATTGTCGTAGAACTGGCGGACGCGAATCGTGTATCGGCCGGGCTGAAGCTGGCGGACCAGTTCCAGCGGAACGTTGTCGTTGGCGTTGGTGGCGGCGAGTTCCACATCGTCGGCAGTCCGAATGGACACGTGCCGCCAGACATCGACCGGGGGCATCGTGAGGCGGACGATCCCCGGACGCTTCATGGCAAATTCGTAGTGGTCGTGATCGCCCAGGGGGAAGATCCAGCCCCGCACCTCTTCGCCGAAGCGAATGGGACGCGCGGCGCCGATCGTGTCGTTCGGCTCAAAAGGGTCGGCGGCGGTCGTCCGCGAGACGAGCAGCGTCATCGAATCCTGGCTGGAGTCGTTGTTGTAGAACTGGTGCGCCTGCAGGATGTACTCGCCCGCTGGCAGGATGGCGTCGAAAACGAGATCGTTGCCCGCTGTGGCGGAGTGCGACCTCAACCTGTCGCCGTTGGCGTTCAGCAGGTGTACGTTCAGCCAGACCGGGTTGGCCGGGCCGATGGCGATTCGCACGTGCCCCGGATGCTCGAGGCGGAAGCGGAAATGATCGTTGTCTCCGTTCTCGGGGATGGAGAACTGGACGGGCGTGCCGAGGCGAATGGGCTGGGCGGACGCGATGTCGTTGTTGGGTTCGTTCTCCTCGATCACCGCGGTCGGGTTGAGCTTGACTGCGACGGCGCCAACGGGGCGGTAGGGCAGGGGCACGGTGCGCGGCTCGTAGCCTTCCGCTTCCAGTCGGAGCGTGGCGCGACCGGTGGTGGCGGCAACGGTGTCGTCATCAGCCAGCCAGTTCAGTTGGCCAAGCGTAACGTTGGCGAACGTCACCATGCCATTGGCGCCGGTCGTGCCGGCGGCGATGACACCCTCGGGCCAGGCTTCGGCGAGGGTGATCTGGGCGCTCGAAACAGCGCCGCCGGTGACGGCGTCGAGTACTTGCACCCGAACCGAGGTTGCTTCGAGGGTCGGCTCCAGTGTGAATTGCAGCGGCTCCGGCTCCGTTTCGACCGTGATGTCCTGCGTCAAGTCGTGGCAGCCGGGGGCGCTGACAACGACCATGTAGTCGCCGATGGGGAGTTCGAGGATGGAGAAGCGCCCTTGCCAGTCTGCAACAAAGGCGCAGCGGACGGCGACACCTGAGACGACCTTGGTGGCGGCGAAGCGAAGCTGAGCCCCGGCAACGGGGCGGCCATCCGCCAGAGTGACCGTCCCCTCGATTGGGACTGTGATGGTCGCAACCAGCGTGGTTTCGATTGGTTCGCGCGCACCGGGGGCGAGCACGACGTTGGTCTCGACAAGGTCGTAGCCGTGCTTCTCGACGCTGAGCGGATAGTCGCCCGTCGGCACGCCGTCGAGGATGGCGGCGCCCGCCGAATTGGTCAGGGCGACGCGGCCGCCCAGGCGCACGATAGCGCCGGCGATGGGGGCGGCGTCACTCGCCTGCTGCACAACGATGCGCACCTCCCCCGGCGCGAGTTGCGCCAGGACGAGATTGGGGCTGACGAGACAGCAGAGGATCGGGAGGAGGAGAAGGAGCGAGAGGACGCGGCGGGGGGAGGGCGTTGTCGTTGTCACGGTTCTGGTCCGATTGGAGGGAAGAGGCGTCACCCACGGGTGAACGGTTGTCTTCAATGCGTGATGGAGGCGAGGAGAGTCACTTGACGCGCTTGCCGAGCAGGGGCCGGAGCACCTTGGCGGCGTCGGCGGCGCAGTTCGGCCGCAGGCGGAATCGATGCTTGGCGCCGGTGTTGAGCTTGAAGACGAGCTCATCGGGCAACTGGCGGCCCTCCTCGACGGCGTGATGGGTGTGCGACTTGACGCTCCGCACGTCATCGGCGGCGAAGGCGAAGTTGGACTCGTGCTCGTGCAGGGTCTGCTCGGGTGGAAGGTCCAGATACCGGTTGTGGAACGTCAAGCCGGAGCCCATGGTGGCGAGCCAGCGCCGGGCCAGGCCCTTGCCGCTTGCCTTGGCGCCATCGTTCGCGTCCTTGGCCGCTTGCCGGAGCATGTCGTTGGTCACGCGGGCGGCGATGATCCGCTCGGAGGTGACGACGAGGCTGAAGGTCGGGTGGCGAAACAACCCCTGTTTCAGCGTGGCGCCGCCGATGGCACCCAGCACCGTCTCCTCACCGGCGCAGGCGATGCTGGGAGCGGGGGCGCCTTGTTCGAGTGAGAGACCGCAGGCAGGGCAGTTCTTGTCGGTTGGCCCGGCTGGCGCGTTACAGGCTGGGCAATGTACCTGGGACATGAGGCGACTCTCCTTGGATGATCGCAGGGGACCAGCGCACCAGGCGTCCAGACCCGGTACGTCCCGACTCGTTGCTTATCGGAAAAAGACCTGGATGACTTCAACGCTCAGTGGAGCAGGCGGGCACGCGCCGCACTCACAGAGAGACCCAGAACAAGGCTTCGTTATGCCCTGGAAAATCACAACTTAGGGGCTTAGGGGCGGTCGCTGAAGAAGCGTTTGCGGACGTAGGGATTGTAGATGGCGGCCACGGGGTTGTGCCCCAGCACTCGATCCTTGGCGATGAGCGTCGTCACCGGCGCCTGCGATTGCCTTGAGAAGATGGCATCGTGTCCCACGCACCGGCCGCAGACGATGTTCAGCTCCGTGCCGGCTTGGTTGAGCAGATCCGCTTGCCCGGCGGGATTGCACATGACCTCTCCAGCATCATCGGGGTCAATCTGCCTCAGGTCGAGTTGCTGCTTGCAAATACCGCTGACCTTGCAGCAGGCGGAAACGACCTCGAACTCCTTGGCGAGGATGCGTTCGATCACCTGCGCCTCTTCGGCCAGTCCGATACAAAAGGCAAGGCCAAGTCTCTGGAAGCCTGCCTGGCGCGCGAAGAGCATGATCTCCAGCAGCCGCGGCGCCTGGCCGTAGTGCTCCCCTTCGACCTGCGTGGCCGCTCGGTGTAACTGAGCGACTTCGTGGTCGTCGTATCGCTGCAAGTGTTCGGCGGCGGCGTCGTAGCAGTCGCGCTGGTTGGTGCGACACTCCTTCACCTTACAGAGGGCACAGTGCATTTTGACCGGCGATGCCATGGGGCATTCCTTAAGACGTGGGGGCGGGCCCGTCCGCGGAGCAGCGCATGAATCGGCCTTCACCTGTGGCCCGCACCTGATCGTCCTGAATCACCCGCCCGCACAGTACGTGAAGCGAGCCGGAGATGCGCGTGATCTCCGCTTCCACGACGGCGGGGCGGCCCAGATGCAGGGGATGGCGATAGCGCACGTGCAGGTCGGCGGTGACGGCGATGATGTCTCGGGCGAAGAGGCAGTTGGTCATGGCTCCGTCGAGCAACGAGGCGATGATCCCGCCATGCACCGCCCCGGCGTAGCCTTCCCAGCACTCGGGACACCCGACGACAGCCCGCACGCCACCCTCAGGGGTGGTGCTGTACTCGACCCCCAAGCCAGTCGATTCGCCATGGGCGCAGACATAGCAGTTCGGGTGATGCAGACGCCGAATGGCGCCAATGTCGGCTGCGGTCTCAGGGGTGCTGGTCACGATGTGTCACCGGCAAAGCAGTGTCTCAGATACGCGGGTCCGGAGCAAGCAGCCGCCTGCACTTGTGCCGGGAGGAGCGATGTCCCTAGCGGACTTGCCACTCCAGCACGCCCGCCGATCGACCCTCGCGCAGCTCTACCTCGAGACGCAGCGCCTTGGTGCGGACCGGCTGGAACGTCACCGTGTTGAATCGATCTGCCGCCACACCATGTGCGCCGGCCGTGTTCACGTCTTGCCAGGCACCGGCCCCATCGAGGTAGAGAAGGGACCAGCCGTTGGGCGGTGAGCAGCCGCCGTTGTGCGGGGAGTCGTCGAACCAATAGACGCTAACCTCACTGACCTCGTGGGGCGTCTCGAAGCGTGCTTCCAGCCACTCCTTCGTACCCTCATGCGGCCAGAAGGTATGGCGGGGGATCGTGTGGTCGTTCGATTCTGTCGGAATGAGGTCATCGGCGATCGCGGCGGTCGAGTCGTTCGGGCAGCAGTGGGAAGCGTGCGCCTCGTAGAGACGCTTGGGGGTGACGGGCGGTTGCCAGTCCGTGGCCTCCGGGCCGGTCCCGAGAACTGGAAAGGCGCTGATGCGCAGCCGGGCCGCGCCCAGGGGGATGAGCGTCAGGTCTTCGATCGGCTCCACCGAGCGCACGGGGCTGTCCTGCAAGGGAGCGCACAGGCCGTAGCGATCGAGTTGCCAGCCTGGAATGCGCCGGCCCTGGGCTCGCAACAGGAGCGGGGCGGCGTCTTCCGTGAAGGGAAAGTCATCTTTCGGCCAGGGGCGGCGTTCCACGGTGAACGACGCTGCGGGATTCTCGCCGGCCAATTCAAGCCCGTAGTTCCACGGGCCGGTCGGGTGGATCTCCCAGGATGGCCACTGCTCGGGGTCAGCGCCTGCCTGCCACTGCGAATCACCGATCGCCGTCTCGATACTGTCAAAACGTCGATACTCCTCGCCGATGCGCAAGGAGAAGGTGAGCGGGCCGTAGCTCACGCTGACGCTGCCGTGGTTCTTCTCCCAGATCTTGACCGCGAGTTCCATAGGCAATCGCAGCGAGACGCGGTCGCCGGCCCGCCACTCGCGCTCAAGGCGAATGTACCGGCCCGTGGCGTTGGCGAACTCCACTCGTTTGCCGTTGATCGCCAGCGCCGGCTGCCAGCACCAGGCGGGAACGCGCACGTAAAGCGGAAAGCGCACCGCCCGAGGCGTGTCGACCGAGAACTCGATCGTGTCTTCGAAGGGATAGCGCGTTTGTTCGGCGATGGTGACAAGCGTGCCCTGGCCCGCGCCGACGCAGACGGTCACCTCGCAGGGTGCGTACAGCGCCGCGACGACACCGTTGTCCGGCGTGGCAGCCCAGAGGCTCTCGCAGAAGTACGGCCAGCCCTGCGTGTGGTTGTGCTGGCAGCAGCGTGAGCTGAAGGGATTCATCATCAAGAATGGGCCGGCGTTGTGAATGCCGGGGCTGTGGTTGGCGCTGTCGCTGACAGCCATGTTGGGAGAGGTGAGGTAGCGCAGTGATTTCATGTCAGGCAT
>SWCB01004147.1_pt1 | contig 46683 bp, 38 predicted proteins | sample 4692901 | NCBI WGS metagenome assembly SWCB01 (sample SAMN10267276, study PRJNA491770) | bioreactor metagenome | isolation source: DHS bioreactor inoculated with subseafloor sediment | place: Japan: off Shimokita Peninsula | collected 2006-08 | reverse complement strand
GGCGATTTTTATCGCCCCTAGTGAATTTATTCACTTTTGTTCTGAAAAAAAGCAAAAAAATATCTTGACATCAAAAAAATCCTGAATATAATAATAAGTGAATTGGCACTAAAGTATAATAAGTGCCAGGAAGGGGTGAAAGCATGTTAAAACCATTAGAAGACTATGTTGTCTTGAGATTTGAAAAAGAAGAGAAAAAAACAGAGAGTGGTATTATCTTAACGACAGATGATAAGGAAAAACCAGCTATTGGTAAGGTTTTATCTGTTGGACCTAAAGTTGAGAATTTAAAAAAAGACGACAAAGTTATTTATCAAACATACTCAGGTACTAAAGTCAAATATGAAGGAACAGAGTATTTGGTGATTCAAGCAAAAAATATTTTAGCAATCATTGAAAATTAAAGGAGTGCATGAAAATGAGTAAAGAAATTCGTTATGGAAAAGATGCAAAAACATCTTTACTAAAGGGAGTTGATTTGCTTGCTGATGCAGTTAAAATAACTCTCGGACCAAAAGGCAGAAATGTTGTTTTGGATAAAGGGTATGGTTCACCACTTATTACTAATGATGGTGTATCTATCGCTAAAGAAATCGAATTAAAAGATCCATATGAAAATATGGGTGCTAAGTTAGTCTACGAAGTTGCTTCTAAAACTAATGATGTTGCTGGTGATGGAACGACAACAGCAACATTGCTCGCACAATCAATCATACATAAAGGATTTAAAGCAGTCGATAATGGTTCAAATCCAGTATTTGTTAGAGAAGGTATTGAACAAGCTTCTAAAGAAGTAGCAAAAAAACTGTTGGAAAAATCAAGATCAGTTGAAACTCAAGAGGATATTGAAAACGTTGCTGCCATTTCTTCAGGGTCAAGAGAAATTGGGCAAATTATTGCAAAAGCTATGGAAAAAGTATCTAAAAATGGTGTCATATCAGTGGATGAGTCAAAAGGATTTGAAACTGAATTAGAAGTTGTTGAAGGGATGCAATATGATAAAGGATATGTATCGCCATATTTTGTAAACGATCGTGAAACCATGACTGTTGAACTAGAAGAGCCATACATATTAGTCACAGATCAGAAAATATCAACTATTCAAGACATTCTCCCATTATTAGAACAAGTAGTTAAAGCAAACAAACCATTACTTTTAATAGCTGATGACATTGAGAATGAAGTCACTTCAACACTTATTGTAAATAAGCTTAGAGGCACATTTAATGTAGTTGCCACAAAAGCACCTGGATTTGGTGACAATCAAAAAGAAATGCTCAATGACATCGCTATTTTGACTGGAGCTACATTTATAGCTAAAGATTTACAAATGAAACTTACTGAAACCAAAATAGAAGACTTAGGTGTTGTTCATAAAGCTGTTGTTAAAAAAGATAATACTACACTTATCGGTGGTCATGGTCGAAAAGATGTTATTGAAGAAAGAATTATGGAAATTGATGCTCAAATGAAACGTTCAACATCTGATTATGATAAAAAACGATATCAAGAACGTCTTGCAAAACTATCAGGTGGTGTGGCAATTATAAAAGTAGGAGCTACAACAGAAACAGAACTTAAAGAAAAAAAATTAAGAATTGAAGATGCATTGAATGCCACTCGTGCTGCAGTGACCGAAGGTATAGTTATAGGTGGTGGCGCAGTTTTAGTCAATATTCAAACCGAATTGAAACAAACACTAAAAAATGAAAATATTGATAGACAAAGAGGTATCTTAGCTGTTTTAGATAGTTTATCTGTACCGTTATATCAAATTGCAGAAAATGCAGGATTCGATGGTCAATATATATTAGAACAACAAAAAATTCAAAAAGGTGATTTCGGTTTTGATGCTAAAGAGGGTCAATGGACTGATATGCTCAAAGAAGGAATCATAGATCCGACAAAAGTTACTAAAAATGCCATTTTAAATGCAGCATCTATATCAGCTTTAATCATAACAAGTGAGGCTGCAGTGGTTGAAATCAAAGAAAAAGATCAGCAATCACAAATGCCACCAATGTATTGATAAAATGCCCAAATGGGCATTTTTTCATTTTTGCCTAACATTTGAGATATGACTCTAAGACATGTATAATGGAGATGATACTATACTTAGAATGGATGGATTTATGAAATATAAAAAAGAAGATTTTATAGTTACTAGAGAAGATCGTTTAAAACTAGAAGATTTATTATCAGATGAAACAATTTTTTCGCTTGCTAACGGTACACTAGGCACAAGAGGACATTTTATTGAAGGTTATGGAACAAATGATGATCCAATCACACTAATGAATGGATTTTATAATCAATATCCTTTCCGTTATGAAGAAAATTATGAAGGATTTCCACAACTTGGGCAAACGATTGTAAACCTTCCTGATGGGTCTTATGTCAAGATAGTTGTTGATGATGATATCATTGATTTATCACATATGGAGCTTGTTTCCATCAAACGGTCACTAAACATGTTAGAAGGTACATCATATCGAAAAGTAAGATACATATCTGATAAAGGATATATTTTTGATCTTATAGAAGAAAAAATGGTAACTTCTAAACAAAACTTAATTGTTACGAAACTAGATTTATCATCTCCAAATTATGAAGGAAAAATTAAACTTCAATCATATCTTAGGTTACCCGCTATTAGATATGTTGAAAATACAGATCCGAGACTACCAAATACGAGAAAACATTTAGAACTGATTGATTTAAAAACAGATGATAAACATGGATTATTGTACGCTAAGACAACAAATACATCGCTTTTTATCAATGCAGCAATCACACATGATCAAGCATTCAATTATCAAATCAAAGATCATGAAATCATCGGATTACGAGAAGCTTACCTATCAAAAAACAAGCCTATATCATTTACAAAATATACATATTACACGTCGTCATTAACACACGAAAATCATGAAAAGGATATCAAGTATATTGAAAAGATGTGTAAACCATTTGATGCATACTTACAAGAAGAAAGAAAAGAACGCATCGCTTTTTGGGATAAATCGTTAGTTGAACTATCTGATACTGATATTAATCAAGCATTACGATATAATTTGTATCAACTCAGTCAAAGTGCATCAACGAATTATCATATGCATATTGCAGCTAAGGGTATTTCAGGTGAAGGATACGAAGGGCACTTTTTTTGGGATACAGAAACATATATGCTTCCATTTTTTATCTTAACTGATCCCAAAAAAGCCAAAGAATTACTACTTTACAGATATTACACATTAGATGAAGCAAGACATGAAGCAAAACAACTGGGATGTCATAGAGGTGCAAAAATCCCATGGAGAACTATCAATGGAAAAGAAGCATCTCCTTATTTTCCTGCAGGTAGTGCGCAAGTTCATATCAATAGTGATATTGCACTTGCAATCATTAATTATTATTATGCGACTAAAGATGAGGGATTCATGATTGAATATGGCATGGAGATAATTATAGAAACTGCCTTATTTCTCCTTGACTATGGACATTTTAAAGATGGAAAATTCCATATCTATAATGTCACAGGACCTGATGAGTATACGGTCTTAATCAATGACAATTATTACACAAATAATGCTGCAAAGCATCATTTCAAGTTTACTCATGATTACATTTCATCGCATAAAGATGAACTTAAAGATGTGCTCCTTAAAACTGATTTGAAAGAAGAAGACATCATCTTACTTGAAAAAGCATATAAAAACATGACTCTATTAGTAGATGATCAGTTAAATATAGTAAAACAAGATGATTCATTTTTAAGTAAAAAAGACATCAATATCTCAGATCTTGATAGTGATAAATTCCCTTTGTTACTTTATTACCATCCTTTATTTATCTATAGGTATCAAATAATTAAACAGGCTGATGCCATATTAGCACTAGTTCTATTTAATGAAGTTGATAAAGACATGTACAAAAATAGCTTTGACTACTATATTAAAAGGACAACCCATGATTCGAGTCTATCTAAATGTATTTATGGTATTTCAGCATATCAGATTGGATATACTGATTTAGCTTATGAGTTTTTTAAAAGGGTTGCGGAACTTGACTTTAGAGATAGTCATAATCGTACCCAACATGGACTGCATATTGCGAATTTAGGCGGAAGTTATTTAATGCTAATTTATGGTATATTAGGATTCAGATTTAATCAAACATTTGAACTAAATCCAGTTTATCAAACGCATATATCGTCTATTAAAACAACCATTATTTATCAGAGGACAACCGTTGATTTACAAATAAAAGATAACATTTTATACATAGAAGTTGATCGTCCAATAAAGATGAACCTATATGGGAGAAGTATCGAAATCAAAGATAATCTTAAATATAATATCATAAAAAACCCAGTATAATCTGGGTTTTTTATCGCTTTGCAAAAGTAATTCTTACATTTTCATTAAGTGTATTTATAAAAATAGTATATTTTGCTATAATCGAAATAGCGAAAGGATGACTTTAATGAATCGACTAAATTTACGTAAACTCGTTCGAGTAGGTCATATCTTATATATTTTGTACTTCACTTATGTATTCTTTGTGTTACTACATGAAGACTACCTTTTTTTGCATCCTACGATAACGATTTCAGCAACTTTATTGATTTCATTTTTGCTATTAATCCTAACAATTTTGGATGGGAACAAATACTTATTGATATCAGCTCTAATGTTCATTGCTTTATTCACTTTCGAACTTGTTTTTGAAATCATACATAATAATCAACAAATCTTAGAGGTTAATCAAACCATTGATGTCATATATCATGGATTGTTTATGTTAAATATGGCTATTTTTGGAATAGGTATTTTCAAGTTTTTATATAGAGTTCAAAAAAGAAAATTCATACATAAATTAGCATTTGAAAACAGTAGAGCAATCTATATTGAGTTTGATCATAAACAAAAAAAATACATTTGTCAATTTACAGATAGTTTCATTAAAAACTATCGAGTTAAAAGTGAAGCTCAAATTTATTACGAAGAAGATTTTTCTAAGTTTATGAGTGTTGAAGATCAAGAAAAATTCAAACAACTAACACTAGAATCAGAGGATGATCAATTTAGAGAAATCACTTTAGATCTGCCTGTTTTTGATCAGGCATTACTTTTTGTTATATATGCTTCAAGTCAAGCAGATCGAACATATTGGATTGCTTTTGATATTACCGATGTAGATGCAATGAAAAAACAATTAGCACTGACTAAAAATGAGCTTTCAGAATTGAATTTAGCTAGTAAAAAAGTTATAGAAAATACGAACGAACTGATGACTACAACAGATATTCATGGGCATATCGTTCAAGCTTCAAATCGTTATTGTGAGATCTTTGATTTGGATCCTAAAAAAATCTTTGGGACGTATATCAATAATGTAGGTAAGAACCTTCATGATGATGATAATGATTGGGTCAAGGAAGTCATTGAAAAGAAGATAACTCGGAGTGTTATTGAATACAAAAAGAATGATAAAACATTTGTTATATCATGGAAAAATGTACTCATCAATGATGCACTTGGCCATCCCAAGAGTATCATTTCAATCGGTGAAGATATTACTAAACTTACTGAGTTACAAAAATCTTTGGAGTATCAAGCAAATTATAATCAAGTGACACAACTTTTAAATAGTAATGGTTTATCAAAACATCTCAAAACACTAGATAAAGATATCAATGTAGCTTGTTTTGTCATTGATGTCAATAATTTCTTCGAAGTGATCGATTATTATGGAATTGATATAGCTAATCAGTTGTTAAAGACAATTGGACAAAATCTCAAAAACCTTATTCAAGAAAAAGATATTATCTCAAACTTTATCGAAGATCAGTTTGTGATTATGCTAATTAACCCATCAAAAGTTAGAGTTGAACAGCTTATTGAGGTGCTAGAAGAGCAAATCATAAAAACATATTATGTTAAGGATACTTATATTCGTATCAAAAAGCGCATTGGATATGCTTTATATCCGAATCACACAGCTAGTTTTGATGATTTAATTATTTATGCTGGATTGGCATCATATTATAAACATGATACTACGTATAATCAAGTAACGATGTATCAACCATTGATGAAATCTAATCTTGAGAAAAATATAATATTATCAAATCGTCTATATGATGCCATTCAAAAAAACCAAATTGATGTTCATTTTCAATTCATTCATGATGTCAACCAAAAAAAACATGTATATGTTGAATCTTTAGCTAGATGGAAAGATTCAATGTTAGGCTTTGTTAGTCCTTATGAATTTTTCAACGTTGCCAGAAGGTCAAGTTTGCTTGAAATGTTAGAAACACACTTAGTTAAAAAGAGTTTTAATTATTTTAGCAAACTAAAAACAGATAAAAGCTATAAATCTCTTAAACTATCCGTTAATTTGACTCCGGAAATGTTTTTAAAGAAAGGATTTTCACACTTATTAAGCGATTATGCTAAAACATATGGCATTTCTAATCAAGATATCATTGTTGAAGTATCTGAAAACACTTTTGTACATAACTTAAATATTTGCAGAGAAATGATTCAACATTATCAAAGCTTAGGATTTTTAATCGCTATTGATGATTTTGGTAGTGAGTACTCATCACTTGCTGTACTTGAATCTGTATCATATGACATCATTAAAATTGATGGTTCATTTATTAATCATTTAGGTTCCGAAAAAAATAGTGAAATCGTGCGAATGATCTCTCATATCGGTAAGCTCGAAAACAAGTTAGTTATTGCAGAAAGCGTCGAGACTTTAGAAGTTAGTCATCAGTTAATGCAAAACGATATTTATCTACAACAAGGCTATTATTTTCATAAACCAGAAAAACTTGTATAAAACTGTCTATTTGACAGTTTTTTTTATCATTTGATTTTGTGCTATAATATTATAGGTAGAGGTGTGAGATGAAAATAAAATTAAACACAAATAACTATTGTGAAGTTAGATGGTATGATCATCAAAAAAGAGATTTAATATTGATACTACCTGGTGGAGGATATGAGTATACTTCAGACCGAGAATCATGGGTGGTTGCTGATACTTTTAAAACAGAAGGTTATCATCAAGCAGTTTATCATTATCGAGAAGAAAAACTGATTTATCCAGAAATACATATAGAAGCCCATAAAGTTTTAGAAATACTTAAAAATAACCCATTGGTTGATAAGATTTATGTCGTTGGATTTAGCGCTGGTGGACATTTTGCAGTCATGTTATCAACTTTATATTACGAATATATAAATAAACTAATTATATGTTACCCGGTGATAACAGCTAACCCTAGATATTCGCACAAAGGATCGTTTGATCATCTACTTGGGCATCACATAAACACAGATTTATTAGAAGAAGTTTCTTTAGAAAAACATATTCACCCACTTTTTCCGCCAACGTTCATCATGCATACAGTTACTGATGAAAGCGTACCTGTAGAAAATAGTTTGATTTTTATTGAAGCTTTAAAGGCTAATAAAGTCTATCAAGAAGCACATTTATACCCGACTGGTAGACATGGTTTATCTATTGCAACTAAAGAAGTAGCATTTTTAGATATGGGACAAGAAAATTTCATAGATGCTTATGGATATATTCATGATTGGGTTAGATTAGCTAAGCTATTTTTAAAAAGAGGTGTAAAATGATTCATGTACTAACAAGTAGAGGGATTTTAAGAGAATCTTTTATGGTTGATGCCTTAAAAGAGATTATTAAAAAAGAACACAAAGTTTGTGTAGTTGCTTTGTCTTTTTTCCAAAAACATATATATACGATTGAAGCTTACGATGCTTATTATAAAAAAGGTGGAGAGTACTATCAAAAAATGATTGATAGTTTTGAGCCTTATGGCATTCCAGAAAAACATATTTCATTTGTATACTATTATGACATGTCAAAAGAAGAGGCAAAGAAAAAAATCGATCAAGCTGATATTATTTATTTTCCAGGTGGAGCACCAGATCTCATGATGGAAAGAATCAAAGAGTTTGAACTTAAAGAACATTTAGAAAACCAAAAGAAAATTTTTATAGGTTCTTCTGCAGGTGCAATGATTCAGTTTAGCAATTATCATATCTCACCTGACTTAGATTATGATAAGTTTTCATTACATGAAGGCTTAGATCTAATCGACAATTTTATTATAGAAGTTCATTATAGAAGAAGAAAAAAACAAAAAAGTGCATTAAGAAAAATGTATCGATCAACGCATAAACCTATTTTTGCAATACCTGATGATGGAGCGATTATCTATGATCATAAACAATTGAAATTATTAGGTTCAGCTAAGCAATTATACAATCATAGAGGAGTTATTAGAAAATGAAGAAATTTATCATTTGGTATTTAATTATTAGTATACTGATTGCAGTAGCAATCTATTTTATGACTTTAACATTATCTTACAATCAAAGGGTTTATGATGTGTTTTATGAATTAGCAGAAGAGTCAGTTGAGATTGAAGATTTTGACCGCTTTGTTTCAATGCAGTCGATTGCTTATAATCAGTTATCAAGACAGGAAACAGATGACTATATAGTTGATGTGTATTTAACTATTGCTCAAGCAGAAACTGAGTATAGAAATCAATTTGCTTTGTTTGTTCTTCCAAAAACAGATGTAACATATGCTACATCGGTTGAAGATGAAAATGATCAAACAGGATTAAGAGTTATCAACAATGAAACATCAGAGACTGTTTATGAAACATATACTGAAAGCTCTTATGAAGGTGCTGCGGTATCTTACGGGTTAGACCTTATGGGATTTTATTTTTATGCATTTGATATTACAGAAGATCTAGATTTAGAGATTGAACTTTATGACTATGACGGTGTCTTAATCATTGAGTTTGATCAATTGGTTCAATATGAAACATATCCTGATTTAAGCGATGATTTTAATCAAGGTATTAGTGATGAGGATTTAGAAATTTTGATTGATCAAGATACTTATGTCTATCCAAAACTCATACAAAATATGACAATATTCATTGTCGCTGATATTTTATTGGGCTCTATCATTTATTTTATTATCAAGTATAAGAAGCGATGAGCTTCTTTTCTTTTTTGTGATTGATTTTTGTAAAATATCATATATAATGAGTTAGAAGGAAGGTGTATGATGAGACATATTAGAACAAGTAATCGTGATAACGAACGATTAGATGAAATTATTGTTGATGAGATATTTCCACTAGAAAAAGCAACCATATCGGTTGATCCAAACCAAAAAATGCAAGAAATCATTGGTTTTGGTGGTGCGTTTACTGAAGCTAGTGCATATAATTTGTTAAGGGTAAATAAAGAAGAACGTCAAAAAGCAATCAATGCTTACTTTGATCCGGTAGATGGACTTGGATATTCGATTGGTAGAGTATCAATACATGGATGTGATTTTAGTTTAAATAGTTACTTATATATAGATGACTATGATGATACACTTGAATCATTTTCAATTAAAAGAGATCAGCCTATCATTGATTTAATCAAAGAAGCATCTGAAGTTAGAGGTCAAAACATAAAAATTCTAGCTTCTCCGTGGACTCCACCATTTTGGATGAAAGATAACAACTCACCAATCAAAGGGGGGAAACTCTTACCTAAGTACGATGACATTTGGGCGAAATATTTTGTTAAGTTTATTCGGGCATACGAAAAAGCAGGTATAGATGTTTTTTCTGTAACTGTTCAAAATGAACCTATGGCAGTTCAACGATGGGATTCATGTATCTATGAAGCAGAAGATGAAGCTAGATTTGTAAAAGTTTTAGGTAAGACTTTTGAAAAAGAAAAACTAGATCAAAAAATATACATTTGGGATCATAATCGTGATTTAATGCTTGAAAGAACTAAAAAAGTTCTATCAGACCCAGAAGCTTATAAATATGTCTACGGGACAGCATTTCACTGGTACGATAATGAATTATTTGATGAAGTCAAAAAAACACACGATGCTTTCCCAGATAAACACTTATTATTTACCGAAGGGTGTCAAGAAAACGGACCGCATCCAAGTGATTATGCAGTTGGAGAAAGATATGGTAGAAACATCATTCATGATTTAAGAAATTATAACGAAGGATATATTGATTGGAATTTGTTTTTAGATGATACTGGTGGCCCTAATCATGTGAACAATTTATGTTCATCACCGATTATAGTCAATATTTTCCAAGAAAACATATTGAAAAATCCTAGTTATTTTTATATTGGTCATTTTTCTAAATATATCAAACCAGGAGCAGTTCAACTGGCTTCAACAGTAAATCAAGGATTATTTACTGTGGCTTTTGAAAATCCAAATGGAAGTAAGATTGTAGTGATACAAAACGAAAAAGATAAAGATTTTACAGTTGATATCCAAGGATTCGATCAAAAGATTAAATTTTTAAGCAAAGCGCATAGTATATCAACAATAATTATTTAATTTCTAAATTAAGAGGTCGAAGAGCCTCTTTTTTTGTAAGCGTTTCACTTTTTTCATTAAAAGACTTTACTTTTTCTATTTTTCTAATATAATGGAATTGGGAAACCGATTTCTTGAGGTGATAATAACATGATAAAAAAGCAGTTTAAAAATTACGAAAACTTAGGCTACTACTTTCCACTATTCAACTTAAAGGGGTTTAGATCTGCAATTACCCCGTTTTTTGCTGGAGATGTAAAAACAGATTTACATCATTATGCAATAGAACCAGCCTCTGAACTTGAGTTATATGAACATACACAATCTAGAAATGTTATCTTTTTTGTTGATCAAGAAATGTTTTTCTTAAATGGTCAAACACATCTACAACAACAAGATGATATTATCTATGAAACCGATATGCTTTATCAAAAAGTAACTAGAATTAATTCAAAACATACCATAGAAGCAACTTCTTTTGTTCCTCTTGATGAAATGGCTGAATGTCATAAAATCGTATTTACAAACACAACACAAAAGAGTCAAACATTAAAAATACTTACGGCTACTCCGATTTACGGTAGAAGTGCTGATAATGTAAGAGATCATCGCCATGTTACATCTTTGTTAAACAGAATTGATGCTAAACAAGGTGCGATCATTGTCAATCCTACTTTATCTTTCGATGAAAGAGGACACCAATCCAATGATACCATTTATACTTTTTTAGCACATAGTCAAGATATGAAAATCAAAGGGTATATTCCTACTGTAGATGATTATCTATCTGGCGGATCTTTTCATTTTCCAAATGGATTAAATAACCTTACCGCAGAAAACGCTCATATCGATGGATATGAAGCGATGGGATCAGTATGTTTTGATGAAATAGAAGTAAAACCAAATGATCGTATAACTTTCTATATGGCGATTGCAATTACACATGAAGCGTTAGACTTAGATGCATTCAAAACGTCATATCTTAATGAAAAAGGATTTAATGATGCCTTAGACAAGACAAATCAATTTTTTACAAATTATGTTGAAGAGTTATCGTTTTATATTGACTCGAAAGAAACATCAAATCAATTGAGATGGGTAGCTTTACAACCACTTCTCAGAAGATATTATGGTAACTCTTTTCTTCCTCTTCATGACTATGGAAAAGGTGGACGTGGATGGAGAGATTTATGGCAAGATTTATTAGCACTTATCATGACGAATGATCAAAGTGTTTTTGATTTGTTATATAGTAATTTTGCAGGTATAAGAATTGATGGATCAAACGCAACCATTATAGGTGATCAACCAGGAGAGTTTAAAGCAGATCGAAATTCAATTACACGTGTATGGTCTGATCATGGTGTTTGGCCAATGATTACTACGAAATTATATATCGATGAATCTGGAGATATAGATTTCTTACTTAGAAAACAAACATATTTCCAAGATCGTTTTACGCATTACACTAAAAAATCCATAACACCTCATAAGGACAATCTATTAAGAGATAAGAATCATAATATTTATGAAGGTACTATTTTAGAACATCTTCTAGTCGAAAACCTTGTTGGGTATCACAACGTTGGTAAAAATGGATATACTAAGTTAGAAGATGCCGATTGGAATGATGGTTTAGATATGGCTACTCGATTAGGCGAAACGATTGCTTTTACGCACATGTATGCTGAAAATCTTAATATTTTAGCCTATTTAATCAAAAACCTTAAAGTTGATCAAGTAGAGTTATTTGAAGAGCTTGAAATGTTATTAACTGCACATGCAGATCTATCTCGTTATTTTAATCAAGTTCAACATTTTAGTGGACATAAATTTATGATTAATAAAAACGATTTAGTCCACATCTTAGAAAAGCTTTCTGCAGATAAAAAAGCGTTTTTAAATGAAAAAGCTTTTGAAAATGACACATTTCAAAGTTATTATGACAATCAAGGGAAACTTTTGGATGATGAAAAGACTTTAAGCTTAACCGGTCAAGCGATGGCGTTATTAGCAAAAACACCTTCAAAAGAACATGCGGTTAAAATTGCTCAAAAGACAAAAGAAAAATTGTTTAATCCTGAAATAGGTGGTTACCATTTAAACTCAGACCATAAAAAGGTATTACATGACATGGGTAGAGCTTTTGGGTTTGCATATAATCATAAAGAAAACGGTGCTATTTTCTCACATATGGTCATGATGTATGCGTATGGTTTATATAATTATGATTTAGCTATCGAGGGTAGAGAAGCAGCATTTAAGGTTTTACAGCAATCTCAAAAAACAGAATCACATGTTTGGGCTGGTATTCCTGAATACTTTACAGAAAAGGGTATAGGAAAGTATACATACTTAACGGGTTCTGCTAGTTGGGTACTTTTGCTACTTAGAAATCAAACATTTGGCATACATTTTGATTTAGGAAAATTAAAACTTAAACCCAAACTCACCAAAGCTGATTTTATAGACAAAAAAGCAGCGATTACAACTTATATTTTTAATCGTAAACTTACTGTTACTTATTACAATCCAAAAGATTTAGAGTATGGGTCATATCAAATATCTAAAATTATTTCTAACGGAAAACAAATTGAACAACCTATAGAGCATATAGAAAATCACATTGAGGTATATTTAGATGAAATTATTTGAAACATATCTTGCTGAAGGCATTGGATACGAAAAATTATTCAGTTTCAAATCGTGGCGCATTGCAAGATTAAATTACATCGAAGAATTAGATATTGAACATTTGAATTTCATCGAATGTCATTTAGAAACAGATGAGGTTTTTGTCTTATTAAACGGTGAATGTCATATGTTTTTAACGACTGATATCAATCAAAAAAACTTTGAGTATTTTGCGATGGAACCATTTAAAGTTTATCGTATTCCTAAAGGTGTTTATCATGCGCATGCTTTATCCAAAGACGCACAACTACTGATTATAGAAGAAGAAGATACGTGTGATGGAAACTCACATCGCATTTATTTAAACGAGGAAGAAATGAACACCATAAAAAAATTGGCTTTAGGAGCATCAAAATGACATACAAACTTTTATGGCAAGATCAGTTCGATAAAGATGGTTACCTAAATTCAGATATATGGACCATTGAAACAGGTGGAAATGGATTTGGGAATAACGAGGCACAATTTTATACGAACCAAGAAAAAAATATATATGTGAAAGATCAAATGTTACATATAGTTGCTCATAAAGAAGATTATGAACACAGACATTATACTTCAGGGAAGCTTTCAACATATCAGAAAAAACATATCAAGTATGGTCGTATTGAAGTTGAGGCTAAACTACCTAAAGGCAGTGGCACTTGGCCTGCAATATGGTTATTAGGTGAAAACAAAAAAGAAGTGGGTTGGCCAATGTGTGGAGAGATTGATTTAATTGAGCATATTGGAAGAAGACCTGGGCAATTTCATTTTTCATTACATACACAAACCTTTAATCATAAGAAGAATAATCATTTAACTTATGTTTATGACGATTTATCGTTACTTGATGATTTTCAAACATATAGTATGGAGTGGGATGAGGGTCAAATATCATTTTATATCAATCAAAAATTGATGGCAACATTCAAAAAAAGTAAACATGCAACTCAAGAAGACTGGCCGTATGATCAACCATTTCATTTAATCATCAATTTGGCCATTGGTGGTCACTGGGGTGGTGCGATTGACGAAAGTATCTTTCCGGTTGAATTTAAAATAAAATCAGTTAAAGTCTATGAAAGAAGTGAATCATAAGTGACAAAAAAACGAACAATATACAATATTGCTAAAGAGTTGAATTTAGCTCCTGGTACAATTTCAAAAGTTATTAACCAAACAGGAAATGTTTCTGCGAAAACTCGTGAACGAGTGCTTGCGTACATTAAAGAAGTTGGATATGTTCCAAACAATTCTGCGCGTATGCTAAAATCAAAAAGAACTTATACTGTTGGTATTGTTTTTACTGAAGAATCTGATGTTGGATTAGAACACTCGTTTTTTTCGAGCATCTTGCAACACTTCAAGACATATGTTGAACTTCAAGGATATGAGCTTAGTTTTATTGTTAAAAAACTTGGACAACATGAACTATCTTATTTAGAGTGGTGCATGAATAAAAGAGTAGATGGCGTTTATATTGTTGTGGGCAATTATAATGATAAAGGTCTGTATGATTTAATCAATAGTCCAATACCTGCCGTTTCTACAGATATGTTGGTTCCTGGATTGCATACCGTTGTCAGTGATAATGAACTTGGTATGAAACTCATATTCGATTTTATAAACAATGAACTGGATGCTAAAAAATTAGCATTTATATCAGGACCTAAAACATCAAAGGCGTTTAATGAACGTGTAGATGCTTATCAAAAGTTAGTACAAACATATCAAATGGAAAATGTTGCAGATATTACTTACGCAGAGAGTTTTGGTTTTACAAGCGGATATAATGCAGCACAAGAACTTATTAAGAGCACAAAAAATAGACCAGAATGTATATTAGTAGCAAGTGATGACATTGCTTTAGGGGTATTAAAAGGACTAAAAGATTTAGGCATAAATATACCTGAAGATATAAGTGTTATTGGATTTGACGATATTGCATTTGCAAAGCATTTTACACCTTCACTAACAACCATCAGACAAGATCGTAAAGAACTTGGTGAAAGAGCTGCAAAGCTTTTACTCGAACTCATCGAAAACCCTGATGAAGAGATTGAAGAAGTTGTCAAACTTCCAGTAGAACTCATCGTCAGAGAATCAACTAGAAAAAAATAATTTAAATTTATTGAAAACGGTTTCCTATTATGTTATGATATTTATATATAGGTGAAAGAAACCGATTTCCTAAAAGGAGGAAAAGTATGGAGAAATATCATTTTCAACAACTGAATTATCAAAAACAAAAACCATTCTCTAGCTTCTTAAGTGGGATTTCCGGCTTAAAGGGTATTCCTTTATGGGCTTTTTATGTCAATAGAGGCCAATTGATTGCATCATTTGGAGTAAAAAATAAAAATGGACAAATTATGGAGTTCTTCCCAGCACATGCTGCATATCATTATGTATCAAAGATTGGATTTAGAACGTTCATTAAAATAAAGAACGAAACAATAGAATGTTTTAAAGAGGAAGATGAACAACAAACATTGGATGTTTATCAAGATAAAGTATCAATTTCTCAACACATTGAAAAATTTAATGTAACGATTAGAGTGACATATTTCACATTACCTAATGAAAGACTTGCATCGTTAAATCGAAAAGTAGAAATCATCAATCACAACAAAGAAAGTCTTGATATTGAGATTGTTGATGGATTAGCTCAAATTTTGCCTACAGGTATTGATTATGGTGGCTATAAATCTATTTCTAATCTATTACAAAGTTGGGTTGAGTCCAAAAATACAGACGATTATGTCTTTTACACACTTAGAGGTTCAACTGGTGATGAAGCTGAAGTATCTGAAATTGCTGAAGGACATTTTATTCACACCATATCTGATATAAGTCCAACATATATTTATGATTATAAAGCCGTATTTAATGAGGATACTACATTAAATACACCGTACCATTTAATTGATGGGACTTTAAAAGATCAGAGCCAAACGCATGTGAATCAAATACCTTGTGCATTTGCTTATCAATCTTTTAAAGGTATCAAATCTAATCAAAGCAAAACATTTGTTTCAATGTTTGGATATGTTGAGCATGAAACAAAATTATCTGAGTTTATTAAAAAGACAAACATGTCATATATTCTTGATAAAGAAGTTGAAAACCAAAAATTACATGAAGATATCACAAATGTTGTAGAGACGAAGACAAATTATCCAATCTATGATGCATACATCAAGCAAAGCTATTTAGATAATGTTCTAAGAGGTGGATACCCGTTACAACTTAAAGTAAAAGATGGTTTTGCATCATATTATGTGTATTCAAGAAAACATGGTGATTTAGAAAGAGATTATAACTTCTTCAATTTAGAACCAGCTTATTATTCACAAGGAAATGGAAATTTTAGAGATGTTTTACAAAATAGAAGAAATGATCTTATCTTTTTCCCAGAAATAAAAGCATTCAATATCAAAATGTTTGCGTCATTTATTCAAGATGATGGATATAACCCACTGTCTATAGAAGGTGTTACATTTGATTATTTAGGAGATGTAGAAAAATATCCAAAATCAGTAAAGACATTGTTAAAAAAACCTTTTACACCTGGTGTATTAGCAATGACACTAGAAGATGAAAGTCTTGATCATTTATTCAATGAAATTCTAGAACAATCAAAAGTTAATTATCAGGCATCATTTGGTGAAGGGTATTGGGAAGATCATTTTACTTACTTATTAGATTTGATTGAGAACTTTGAAACAGTTTACCCAGATCAAATGCATGAATTGCTATTTAAAGAACACGTTGGTTTTTATCAATCCAATGCTTATGTCGTACCAAGAGATGAAAAATATGTTTTAACTAAAGATAACAAAGTGAGACAATTTGGTGCATTAAAACATATAGATCCAGTTGAGACATGGTTAAAAAAAGATGGTCAAGAACTGAAAATACCTATTGTTGGTAAATTGATGACCTTAGTCTTAAATAAATTTGCACATTTAGATCCATATGGTATTGGATTGTCGTATGAAGGTAATAAACCAGGATGGAATGATGCTTGTAATGGATTACCAGGATTATTTGGTTCAGGTGTATCAGAAATGTTTGAACTCAAAAAATTAGCAAAATTTGTTTATGAGCATTTATTTAGTACGGAGCATCAATCATTTACTTTACTCGAAGATACTGCACAAATGCTTATGGGTTTAAATGATATGGAAGTCAAAGATGATCTTACAAACTGGAAAGAGCGCATGAGCATCTTAGAAAATTACAGATTTAAGCGATTAAACCGTAGTACAAAAACTGTTGAAGTCAAACAAGAATTAGCTTTATCGATGTTAAAGAAAATTTTAACACAACTGGAAGAATCTACTGAAAAAGCAAAACAAGTTGATGAAGTGATTCCAACATACCTTACTTTTGAAGCAGAAGCGTATGAGCAAATCTTAGATGACCATAAAAATCCAATCATTGGACATTATGGCCTACCTCTTGTTAGAGTAAGTAAGTTTAAGATGAGGCCATTACCAGCATTCCTAGAAGGACCGGCAAGGTACATCAAAAATTCAGCAAGTAAAGAAGAAGCATTTGAGATTTACCAAAAAGTTAAAAAAACTGGTTTATATGATCAAAAACATAAGTTTTATCAAACAAGTGTTTCATTAGAAAATGAATCATTTGAAATTGGTAGACTTAAAGCATTTACACCAGGGTGGTTAGAAAGAGAATCTAATTTCTTGCACATGACTTATAAATACTTACTAGGATTATTAAAAGCAGGGCTTTATGAAACATTCTATGAAGAAATTAAGTCAAATTACACATGTTTCATGGATCCTAAGATTTATGGTCGTTCACCATTAGAAGTATCATCATTTATCGCGACTTCATCAAATCCAGATCCTAAAAAACATGGTCAAGGATTTGTAGCAAGACTTTCAGGTTCAACAGCAGAGATGCTATCCATGTATCAGTTTATGTTCCATGGTAAACATATATTCGAACTTAAAGATGAAAAACTTATTTACAGGCCAAAACCTAAATTAGAAAAATCGTTCTTTAAGGACCAAAAAGTAGAGACAACACTTTTTGGAAGTATTAAAGTCATTTATGAAAATCCAAAAGGTTTAAATACATTTGATGAAGATGCTTATATCGAAAAAATAGTTGTCAAGAAAGATGATGAGACAAAGACCTTTAATCAAGGCTTTGTGGATGGAATTTGGGCAAAAGACATAAGAGAAAAAAATGTCTTTGAAATAATTGTCTATTATAATAAGGAGGAAAATAGATGAAAAAGAAAATGTTTGTCGTCATGATGATGCTAGTTGCTGTATTCACCCTAATTGCATGTGGTGAAGATGATCCAATTGAAACACCACTTTCAGCAATTACATTTAGTGGCGCAGAAAACGTAACTCTTGAATTTGAAGAGGTTTTCAATGTACTTGAGGGAGTTACTGCTACAGGTAATAACGATGTAGATTATACGGATTTAATCACGTTTACTTCAACATCGGATATTACAGATGAGGGTGTATTAAATACGCTTGTGACTGGAAATCACGTCGTTAAGTATGAAGTTGAAGTTGAAGGTATTTTAGCTCAAAAATTCAGAACAATTACTGTAAAAGAGCCTGCTCCAGTTGAAGGACAAATGTTACTTAACCCTGACTTTTCACAAGGTACAGCTGGTTGGGACGGTGGTGCTGTTTATATCGCAGATGGCGCAGAAATGACACTATCGACAGAAGAATTCGATGGCAACCCAGCTTTAAAAGCAGAAGTTGTTGCTGGTACAAACTCGTACACTCCAAGATTCGGTCAAATGAATGTACCTTTTGAACAAGGTGTAACTTATGAAGTTTCTTTTAGAGCTAAATCAAGTGTGGAAAAAATGATCAACTTACAAGTTGGTGAATTATTAGCTGGTCCTCCATACTTTACAGACTTTAAAGAAGGATTAACTGTTCATAAAACAATTACTACAGAATGGGCAACTTACTCATATAAGTTTACTATGACTCTTGATAACCCACGTGGTGGTTTATTATTTGAGTTAGGTGCGATTGGTGGTATTGGTGTAGATGCAACATTATGGTTTGATGATATTACTATTGAAGAAGCAACACCAGATCCAGATGAAACTGCACCAACATTTACTGGTTTAGTAGAAAATAGATCAGTACTTGTAGGTAATGCATTTGATCCAATGACTGGTGTAACTGCATTTGATATCGTTGATGGTGATGTTACAGAAGATATCGTTGTTGAAATCAAAAATGCTTTAGGTGATGTTGTAACTACAGTTGATACATCAGTTGAAGGCACGTTCACAATTACTTATACAATAGCTGATGCTGCTGGTAATGAAGCTGAATTTGTTGTAACATTAGAAGTAGTTGGTATGCAATTTGAAGAAACTAATCTTTTAGTCAATGGTGATTTTGATGCTGCACTTGGTGATCCTTCTGAATGGGAAATATTTGATGAAGGAAATGCGTTTGTAACTGATTCAGGTATTGATACAACTGCGGGAACTTTCTCAATTACAACTGCAGGAACTCCAGGTAATCCTTGGGATATTAAGTTAATGCAAAGTAATATTACTTTAGTTGAAGGTGACACTTATAGAGTTGTATTAGTTATGAAAGCTTCTGCAGCTAGAACAGTAAATGTTGCATTAGGTATTCCTCTAACAGCTGAACCATGGTGGATTGAGTATGCAAGATTTAATGCTGTTGAGTTAACAACTGAATTTGCAACTTATGAGTTCTTATTTACATCAACAAAAGAAACATCAAGTGATATTCAAATTGTTGTTGAAATTGGAAATACTGGTGGGTACGTAGATGGTACTGTAGAATTTGATAGCATAGCTGTAAATAAGGCAATTTTAGATGATTTATTAGTAAATTCATCATTTGCTGATGGTTGGACATTATGGTATCAAAACTGGGGCGATATGCCAAATGTAACTTATGATCGTACTGGTGGTACATTCAATATCACAACTGATAAAGCTGGTGAAGCAAATTGGGCTATCCAGTTTAACCAAAACTTAAATTTAGCACCAAGTACAACTTATGTATTCTCAGTTGACGCAATGGCATCAGTAGCTCGTGATATCAACATTAAGATATTCCGTGCTGATTATGTGAATTATCTTGAACAATTAGGTCAAATGTTAACAACTGACATGGTTACTTATACATTTGAGTTTACTACACCTGCTGAAGGTCAAATGGAAAACCTAGTATTAAGTTTTGAAATGGGATTAACAGCTAACTTTGCTGCTGGTACAGTTTCATTAGATAATGTTACTTTAAAAGAAAAAGATAACGCTGAAGCTCCAGAGCTAATCGTAAATGGTGATGCAACTACAGTTCCTTACTTTATGTATGATAATGCAGGTGGTGGCGAAGGCTCTATGGTTCTAAGTGAAGATGGTAACGCTGTTGTTACTGTAACAGCTATGGGTGCAGCATACCAACCACATGTTTATCAAATGTTAGATGGATTAAAAGCTGGTAACTATGTACTTAAAGTAGTTGTTACTTCATCAGTTGCTAGAGACCTAAGAGTGAACATGGTTGTTCCAGCTTGGGGATTTAGTTCAATATTAGTTGATGGTAAAGAAGATTTCGCAGTTGAAGCTGACGTACAAAAAGTTGTATATGTTGAGTTCACTGTAGAAAATGATATTACAGACGAAGTGAAATTTGAGTTTGATTTTGGTAATTTAGGAGATCCTCTTGTTTCTGAATTAGGTACATTTACTATTGAAGAAATATTACTTTATCAAAACTTTAATTAAGGAGGTGTAAATAATGAAAAAATTATTTACATTATTAATTGTTCTTGTTTTAGGATTTGTCCTTTACGCTTGTGGTGAAGATGATCCTATAGATCCAAATGGACCTACACAAACAATCGCATTATCTTATGCTGATTGGGGAGATGCAGATTTTAACCAACGATTAATTGATGCATTTGAAGAAGAATATCCACACATCGATGTTACATTAAGAACTGATATCGAAGGTAGTGGTGAAGCGTTTACTGGTAACTTAGTTACAGCTGCTCAAGCTGGATTATTACCTGACGTGTTTGCAACTGATAACGTGCCTACTGTTATTAATGCAGGTTTAACATTAGATGTTGCCGAGTATTGGGATGCAGATCCAGATACAGATTTAGTTTATGACAATATTGCATTAACAGGTGTTTATAATGGGAAGCGTTATGCTGTACCATCATTCCAATTCTTAAAAGGTATCATGATTAATTTAGATATTTTTGAAGATGCAAACTTAACAACTGTTGAAGGTAAATACCGTATTGATAACGATGGATATCCTGTAAAAGATTGGACTTTTGAAGAATTTGTTGAAATTGCAAAAGCTATTAAAAATTTTGAACTTAATGGTGATACATTAGCAAATCCAGCAGATACTGTTGTTGGGTTAGATACTTGGTATGGATCTCCGGATTTCCAACAAGTATGGCCAATGATGGAAGATGAAAATGTACAATATGATACATGGGATGGCACACAATTTAACTACACATCAGATGATTGGATTTATGCAATGGAAGAGAAAGTTAAGTTACATCAATTAACTAATGGTACTACAACTCGTTTTACCCAAGAAGTTTTAGATGCTAATGAGATTCTCCAAAATTACTTAATTCAAACTGGTGTTGGTGCAATGGATATCGAAGGTTCATGGCAATTTTGGGTGATCAAAGATGTTGCGGAAAATGTTGGAGACCAAATTGGTTTCTGGCCATATCCAAGTGGTGATGCTGGTTTATTCCCACCAACAATTCTAGATTATCAAGCTGTTTCATCTCAAACTGATCATCCAGAAGAAGCTTATTTACTAGCTAAATGGATGACATTTGGTCAAGATGGATGGAACGCTCGCCTAGATTTATTAGAAGAAGATCGTGCTGAAGCACTTGCAAATGGTGAAGAACCAGTACATTTAGACAGATTCCCTGTTGCTGATTATCCAGGTGTTTGGGATAGAGTTTATGATTTAGTCGATGGTATTGAAGGTATTGATTATATCTTTAATCGTATTGAGTATGCTAAACCTGACTTAGATAAATGGTTACCAGGCTATAAAGATTTCTGGGCATGGGTTAATGATCCAGAAAACCCATACAATTGGGAAAACTTAGTGACTGCTGGTCCTGAATCAGTAAGAACTTATGCAGTTCAATGGGAAAATAAAGCGAATGAGATTGTCCAAGGACAACTTGAAACTTTAGGTTCTGATTAATAAAATTTAAAAAGTTGATAGAGGGGATACCAGTCCCCTCTTGATACTATATTTATGGAGGCATTATGAAGAAAATATTAGATATTTTAAAAAAAGGATTGACTATTATTATTACATTTTTTAAATCATTAACCATTAAGAAAGGATTGATCCTATTCTTTTCTGTTTTTCTCTTAACTGTCTTAACGGTTTCTTTTTTTAAGGTATCTGATAATCATCAGTTTTATGAGACTCAGTCTCTCTCTTATGATTATTCAAATCAAACACTTTCACAAGCCTATGAACAAACACTTTACAGCGAATTAAAACAAGGCTATCTCAATCAAAATATTGATGATGCTGATATAGAGAGAACCATTGTAACCAGTGAGATGCAAGGGGATATGATTGATCTTAACGACGATGAGTATCAAGATATCGTAGCTGATTACTTAGCTTCAAACCAGAGTAGTGATCATGTTTTCTTATTAAGTGAGACCAATGATATCACATGGACACACGATGAGTCGAAAGCAGGTCTTTACTATTTTGCGATTGACTATTATGAATTACAAGAAAACATAGATCAAGCACAAATATCCATATCAATTAATGGTGAGCCACAATTTTATGAAGCTCAAACTTTGGTTTTAAACTCGAAATGGGTCTATGAAACATATGATTTTGCTTTAGATCGTTATGAAAACGAGATCATGCCAAGCTCAATTAAAATTAAGGATTGGTATAACCAACCGATTTATGATTATCGAGGCATGCATCCTGGTTATTTCGGTTTTTATTTAGAACAAGGTGATGAAATAACGATATCATTTGTCAATCAAGAAGTATTAATTGGACAGGTATATTACATAGAAAATGTATCTTATCAATCCTATGAATCTTACTTAGAGATGTATCCAAATGCAGAGGTAATCAATGAACAAATCATGATTTCTGCAAGAAACATATTACACAGAAATAATCCGTCAATTAGACTTAGAACAGAACAAGATGCATCGAATATGTATTACGATACGCAATTTTTAAGACTCAACGTCATTTTTGGTGATTCTTGGCAAAACTCTGGGGATAAAGTTACATATGAAGTTGATGTAGAAACATCAGGTTTTTATCATTTATCATTTAAATATCGCCAATATATGATTAAAGATTTACCAGTTTATAAAAAAATAAGTATCAATGGCGAAGTGCCATTTGATTTATTTGAAAGTTATGCTTTTCCATATACAACAAATTTCATCAATAGAACATTGACAGATGAGAATAATGAGTTTATAAAAGTTTATTTAGAAGCTGGAACACATGAAATCACTTTAGAGTCTGTTAACTATCCATATAGAGATATTATTGAAACAGTTCAGTATGTTATGCAAAATATTCAATCATTATCGCTTGATATTAAACGCTATACAGCTGGAGGAACAGATCGATATAGAGACTGGGATATTGAACTTTATTTTCCAGATGCAGAAAGTGATATTAGAAGTTGGGTTGCTTTGTTAGAAGATACTTATAATGCATACCTACCTTTATCAGAAATTGAAGAACCTGCAGAAATTGCAAACTTAAAAGTTGCAGCAACAAGATTAAGCAACATCGCAGATGATATAAATAAGCTACCATCCATGATGGTGCAGTTTTCTGATGGAGATTCATCAGTCAATCAAATTTTAGGTAATTTAATGGAAAATCTATTAAGAACAAACATGGAAATGGAACGTATGATTGTCCATGGAGACAATGACATACCAAAACCTTATGCTAACTTCTTTGTTAGATTTTTTGAAGGCACAAAACGTTTAGTCTTATCATTTATTAATAATCCATATTCAGCTTCAGATAGAAATGATGAAGATTTAACTGTTTGGGTTAATCATCCTAGACAATATATCGAAATCATGCAACGATTAATCGATCAAAATTATACAGGTAATAGAAGAGTAACATTATCACAAATGCCAGATCAAAACAAATTAGTTTTAGCAAATGCTAGTGGACAAGCACCTGATTTAGCTATTGGTGTAGATCACTGGATTCCTTATGATTTTGCAGTTAGGGATGCAGCACTTGATTTAAGACAATTTGAAGGTTATGAAGCATCTGTCGCACAATTTACGAAAGGTGCAATGATCCCTTATGTTTTTGAAGACGGCGTTTACGCACTTCCTGAAACTCAAGATTTCTGGGTAACATATTACCGGAGAGATATTTTAAATAGTATTGGCATAACGGATATCCCACAAACATGGGAAGAAATCATTGAGATTTTACCACTACTTCAAAGTTACGGTATGAACTACTTTGTTCCGATTGCTCAGTTTAGTGGACTTAAACCTTACGTCGCAACACTACCATTTATTTATCAGTTTGGTGGAGATTTATATGCGCCAGATGGTATGTCAACAGCGATTAACTCCGAAGAAACTTTAGAAGGTATTACACTCATGAGTGATTTATTTACTTTATATAACCTTCCTAAATATGTACCGAACTTCTACAACCATTTTAGATATGGATTACTTCCAATCGGTATATCAAATTTAGCAACTTATATCTTGCTTGAAACAGCAGCAGTAGAGCTTGATGGACTTTGGGCTATGGATTTACATCCAGGTGTTTATAACGAAGAAACTGATGAAATTATCAGATATTCATCTGTTGGTGGACAATCATCCATGATTATGAGTTCTACAGCATATCCAGAAGAAGCGTGGGATTTCTTAGAATGGTGGATGTCTACACCAATTCAAAGTGAATTTGCTTTCTTGCTACAATCCACTTATGGGCAAGCATACTTCTGGAATACTGCAAATATGGAAGCATTTGAAACGATTTCAATGCCAGATGAGTATAAAGACATTATTTTAGCACAATGGGAATATGGTATGGAAGCATCTAGAATTCCAGGCGCTTACATGGTTGAAAGATCGATTAGTAATGCGTGGACATCGATTGTTTTTGAAGGTACAAATCCAAGACAAGCGCTAGATGAAGCAGTTCGTGTTTCAGATCGAGAAATCATTTATAAGATGGCAGAGTTTGGGTATACAGAAAACGGGGTCATTGTTAAAGAATATATTGTTCCAAGTATTTATAATATTGATCTTTGGTTGACGGAGGTAGATCATGACTAAAAGAATGAATCATCCAGCATGGTTTATCCTACCATATTGGACGTTGTTTTTAGTGTTCGTTATCGTTCCAGTATTAGCAGCAGTTTTCTTATCATTTACATACTTTAACGCTATACAAGCACCTACAGTTATTGGGATTACAAACTATATCGAATTAATTACGATGGACACAGTCTTTATGCAATATGTATTATCTAATACGCTAAGATTTGCATTGATTGTCGGTCCAGTAGGTTATATTATGGCATTTATGCTTGCATGGATGCTCGCACAAATTCCACAGAGATATAGAACTGTTTTAGCAATTATTCTATATTCACCATCACTCACTATGGGGGTTGCGATGGCTGCAATGTGGCGTATTATCTTCTCTGGTGACTCACAAGGGTACTTAAACAGTTTATTATTAAACTGGGGTGTCATATTAGAACCCATTCAGTTCTTACAATCACCAGATTACTTAATGACGATTATGATTGTTGTTAGTCTATGGTCTTCAATGGGTGTAGGATTCTTAGCGATGTTAGCAGGGGTTCTAAACATTGATCAAACTTTATATGAAGCAGCTTATGTTGATGGTATTAAAAATAGAGCACAAGAAATTTTCTTTATCACAATCCCATCGATGAAACCACAAATGCTCTTTGGTGCTGTTATGGCGGTTGTTACAACCTTCCAAGCAGGTGGGATAGGTGTTCAATTATCGGGCTCCAATCCAACACCACAATATGCTGGGCAGCTCATAGTAAATCACATTGAAGATTTTGGATTTATTAGATATATGATGGGTTATGCAGCAACTGTTTCAGTAGTTTTATTACTTATGGTATATTTTATATCAAAAGTAACATGGAAAATTTTAGGAGAAAAGGAGTGATTATATGGCATCAGCAAGTTTCCAAGGTACAAAGATAAATCCAACGAGATTACACAAAAGCCAATTACCATTCTTCATATTTTTAATTCCTTTTTCGACATTGATGATTCTACCTATTTTGTTTATCATCAATCATGCCTTTAAGCCAAGAAGTGAATTATTTGCGTATCCACCTAGATTTTTCGTGCGAAACCCTGTGTTTGATAACTTTAATGAGTTGTCTCGTTTAGTTTCAGCTTCAGGTGTTCCTTTTTCAAGATACTTAGTCAATAGTTTGATTGTAACTATCATTGGAGTTACACTTGCAATATTTATTACAGCATTTTCTGCGTATGCACTTTCTAAGCTTAAGTTTAGAGGTAAAAAACTTTTATTTGAAATTAACACGCTAGCATTAATGTTTGTACCGATTGCAGTTCAAATTCCAAGATATTTGATTATCGCTAGATCTGGTTTAATTGATACATACGCAGCACATATCTTGCCAGTCATTGTTATGCCTGTTGCGATGTTTTTGATTAAGCAATTTATCGATCAAACACCAAATGAAATTATCGAATCAGCTAAAATTGATGGTGCATCAGAGATGCAAATCTTTATGAAAATCGTTTTACCAGTGATTGCGCCAGCAGTTGCAACTGTAGGTATCTTAGCTTTCCAAGCGATTTGGAATGATGTGTCTACATCTGTTTTATATATTAATGATGAATCAAAAAGAACATTAGCATTTTATATGCAAAGTTTAACATCTCTTCAAGGAAATACTGTTGCAGGACAAGGGATGGCCGCTGCAGCTTCTTTGATTATGTTTATTCCAAACTTACTACTATTTATATTCTTACAAGGTAAAGTCATGAACACCATGGCTCATTCAGGTATCAAATAATGAAAAAGTTATTTATATTATTCTTTATATTTACATTAGCTTTCATCCCTACTTTCAAAGCAGAAGCAAATGGCTTACCTTACTCAACGTTTACTTATAGTAGTGCATTAGGTCGTATGGTATGGACTCAAGATGCATATATCCCATTATCCATTCAAACAGATCTTGCAGGACTTGAGTTGAATCAACCAAGTGATATCACGGTGGATGCTAACGATAACATATATATATCAGATCTTGGTAATAAACGTGTGATTAGATATAGTTTAGCAGATGATACTGTACTATCTATTGGTGAAGGTATACTTGATCAACCTACAGGTGTTCACGTCGGTGAAGATGGACATTTATATGTTGCAGATTTTGGTTTAAAAATGGGTTTAAAGTTTGTATATGATGAAACTCTAAATGATTATACTTTAGAAACTACTTATCAAAAACCAGTGAACACTCCATATTTTTCTGATAGTGATGCTTTTGATCCAACGAAGATTATCACAGATAAAGGTAACAATGTTTACATGCTTTTAGCTGGTAACATCAATGGGCTTGCAGAATATGAAAATTCAGGTAATTTCTTTGGATTCTTTGGAGGAAATACCATTCCAAACACTTGGGATAATGTCTTGAGATTCATTTTGTTTGATGAGGATCAAAGACGTGAGTGGTTCCAAATGATTCCAGATCCAGTTTACAATATTGCTGTTGATAGAGATGGATTGATTCTAACAACGACAAAAGGTGTAGATGGATATAAGAAGTTGAATATCGCAAATTTTGTTTACAATGAATCTGCATGGGGTTTTGATACGACAGAGGATTTATTTGTCGGACCATATGACACGATCTTTAATATCACAACTGATGGTTATATTGTTGAATATGCCCCAGATGGATCAGTGTTGTTTGTATTTAGTGGACTAGATACAAGTAACCAAAAAGGTTTGTTTAAAGCACCAACTGGTATTGCGGTTGACTCGAAAAATAATATTTATGCACTTGACCAAGAAACTTCGGCACTTCAAGTCTTTATTCCAACTGAGTTTGCAGACTTAGTGCATTATGCGATTAGTTTATATCAAGATGGTCGTTATAGCGAATCACTTGAGCCTTGGCAAGAAGTATTAAAGATGAATGGTTTATTTGATTTAGCAAATAAAGGTATTGGTAATGCATATTTCTCAGATATGGAATATGAAAAAGCAATGGAATATTACGAAGTTGCAAGAGATCAATCTGGGTATTCAGATGCATACTGGGAAGTAAGAAATGATGTGTTATTAAATAGTGGCGGCGTTGCAGTTTCATTTGTTTTAATCGCAATCGTCCTATATTTCGTCAACTTATTTACTCATTTTATGGAATATGTCAAATTACCATTTAGAAAAGCAAAAGCATTCTTATCTAAATATAAAACATATCAAGAACTCGTGTTCCCATTCTATATTTTCAAACATCCATCTGATGGATATTATGGTATTAAACGTGAGAAGAAGGGTTCGAATTTTACAGCTACTATCTATTTACTACTATTTTTCTTAGCCTATATTTATTGGATTTATGAAACAAGTTTCTTATTTAACAGTAGAATTCCTTCAGAAATCAATTTATTCGAAGAATTAGTTAAAATCATTGTTCCTTTTATGTTATGGGTAGTTGCTAACTATTTAGTATGTAGTATTAGAGATGGTGAAGGTAAGTTAAGAGATGTTTTCCAAGCATCTGCGTATACACTATTACCAATGATCATCGCCTTTCCTGTTTTAACCATTGTATCTAAGGGCTTAACATACAATGAAGCATTTATATATGATGCACTTTTAAACATCGGATTGGGCATAACAGTAATTTACTTTATTGTCATGGTCAAAGAAATTCATTTCTATGATATGAAACCAACGATTGCTAACATTCTTATTTCGATTTTTACTGCACTGATGATTGTTGCAGTATTGTTTATCGTTTATTTATTACTCAATGAAGTATTTGGGTTATTTGCAGATATTGTAAGGGAGTTGATTAACCGTGGCTAAATATATGAAATATGTACTTATTGTTCTCATATTTAGTATGAGTGTTCTTGTGATATCTTATGGTTATCAATCACCTCAAGTATCTCAAGAAACTGAAGTTGAAACTAATTTTAACTATATCAATCAAATCTTTTTGGAATCTTCTCGATATACGCAAAAAGATCAAGTTGATCAAGCAATTTTGGATGTTTATCATGATGACTTCCAACTCGAATTTTCATCTGCTGATATTTTGAGCTTAGGTTTTGAAGTAATGTTTGATACTCCTGAGCTTACAGTTTATTTTGAGAAAGATTCATTTTCAATGATGATCTATAATAAAATTACAGATTATTTGTGGTCATCAAGACCTGAATTTCAAGGGATCAGTGGAAATAGAGAGAACAACACTCAAAACAGAAATCTAATGAATTCAGGCTTATGGGTAAGTTATGTCAGAAGTCAAAACATATCAGCATCAACGATTTCCACAGAGTCACTCTACTCGCTTGCAGAAGCTTCATATGTAACTGATGGTTCGATCAAAGAGGGACAAACTGATCCGCTTGGTGTATATCAACTTGAAGCAGGAAGTTATGCAACAAGAAGAGTGTCTACATCAATTAAAAACAAAACAACAACAGGGTTCACTGTTGCCGTAGATTTAAAGACTATTGACATCAAATTTGAAGTTAATATCAGTTTGATTGATGGTACCTTAAGTGTGCATATTCCAGTCGATCTCATCGAAGAATATGATGAAATTTACCGATTATTATCTATTCAAGTGTTCCCTTATTTAGGAGCTACGAGAGAAGACTATTTCCCTGGATACATGATGATTCCAGATGGTGTAGGAGCTTTGATAAGAACTAATAAAGCCTATAACACATCATTCCAATCACCATTTTATGGAGATGACTATGGCTATAGACAAAATACTGTTCCTAGTTTATCAGTACCTATTTTTGGAATGGTTCATGAACATGGTGCAAATGGATATCTAGCTGAAGTTGAAGAGGGTGCTGAGGTTACGACACTCTTAAGCCAATTTTGGGGAACAAACACAAGATATCACCGAATTGGTACAAGATATAATGTTAGACAAATGTATCGATACATTATTAACAAAGCTGGTGATGGTAATGATACCATCAGCGATGATTTTACAACAAATGATTATAAAGTCAATTATTACTTCTTATCAGATGATGATGCTTCTTACGTTGGTATGGCAAAAATCTATCGTGATAAATTGATAAACACGGGTGTCTTAAGTGACAAGGAAAAAGACTTAAATGATCAAATTCCTATTCACTTAGGTTACATTATGGGTGATCAAGAAAAATCATTTATTGGATCAACAAACATTAAGATGACAACAGTTGAAGATGTATATAATAGTTATCAATCATTTAAGTCAAATAATCTTACAAATCAACAAATCACACTTTTCGGTTGGAGTAAAGATGGGTATGTGTTCCAAGCACCTTATGATAGACAAATTGCAAATAAAAATGATTATAAGGAACTGTTTGAAACCATAAAATCTGATCAAAATACCATCTATTTGGACAATGATTATGTAAACGGCTCTGAACTTACCGATCGTTTATCTTACAATCGAGATGTTGCTAGAGATTTATCAAGATTAAAAATGGAAAGAAACTTTAGAAGTCTTAATGCACAAGTGACTGAAGTTTATTTCCTATATCCAGAACAAAGTTATAAGTTTGCACGTGATGATCAAGCATTCTTCCAAGACCTTGGTGTATCAGGCCTCTATCTATCAGCTATTGGATATACACTATTTAGTTATTATGATGGTGGTAATTATGAACGATCAATATCACTTGATTACTATCATGACATTCTCGATCTATACGATCAAGTCTTATTGAGCAATCCTAATGCTTATTTCTTCGATAAGATTAGTGGTTATGTGGATATGCCAATTACCAATGCGCAATACGATTATTATACAGATTTAGTACCAATTTTACCGTTGATATTAAAAGGTAGCATATCTTACTACACTCCATTTTTGAATTTCAATGCGATGGGTGAAGATCGATTACTCATGATGGTTGATTTCGGTATTAATCCAAGTTATATTTTGACAGAAGAAGATACATATGAAATGCGTTATACGAATGCATCTGTTTTCTACACTACAACAAGAAGTGATTATGAAGATGAAATTTTAGAAACTTATGGCTATTTAAGTGACGCATTAAATCATGTGCTTGGTGCAAGCATTGAAAATCGTGAAGTGCTCTCAACAGGATTTGTAAAAGTTACTTATTCTAATGGCGTTATTATCTATGTCAACTACAATTATGAAGATGTTACTTTGGATGGTCACACCGTAGAGTCGAGAGATTATAAGGTGGTGGTATCATGAAAAAAGTATTAAGTAAAATCATGGCACCACTTGCTAAAGGATGGGCTTCAGTTGTAGCATTTTATGATAGTAAACTAGCAAAATATGTTCAAAAATTCAAATATGCATTATCTCATAATTTCATTATAAGAAGAGAAGGTTTAAAATTAACCTTATTTGGATTTATAAAAATTGATATTACAAGAAGAAGACGTGAAGCATTTTATGGATATTTATTCATTTTAATATGGATTATTGGTTTTACAATATTCACTTTATATCCTATGTTTTATTCTCTCTACTTAAGCTTTACTGAAGCATATTATAGTTTAGAGTCTGGTGTTGAAACGACATTCATAGGGTTTACAAATTATTTAAACGTCTTTAGAAGTCAAACACTATTACCATTATTTGCAACATACATTGGGAAGATGTTGATTTCTGTACCTCTAATTATTGTATTTTCTATTTTAATTGCTGTACTGATTAATAACCCAATCAAGCTCAAAGGTTTTTGGAGAACCATATTCTTCTTACCTGTTGTTATCTCAACTGGGCCAGTTATTGCGGAATTAAATAATCAAGATGCAACTTCAATTCCTTCACTAGAGGACAGTAGTTTAATTGTCTTTATTTCAGAAAATTTAGGACCTTGGATTGCAAGCCCAGTTGAAGCAATTTTGACATCTATGTTACTCATCTTATGGTATGCAGGTATTCCGATTTTGATTTTCTTAGCTGGGTTACAAAAAATTGATGGTTCGATTTATGAAGCAGCAGCAATTGATGGTGCTTCACCATGGGATCGTTTTTGGAAGATTACCTTACCTTCAATTAGTCCTTTAATTAGTGTGAGTGTGATATATATCGTTGTTTCTATGAGCTTATTTGTAGAATCAGGAGGTATATTAGATCTTGCAAGAAGTCATATGCTCGTTGGAGCACCTGACTCAACATTCTGGTTTGGATATGGATATGCTGCTACGATTGCTTGGATTTATTTCTTACTTATGGTGATTATTATGGGTATATTCGTGTTAATCCTTTCAGCAAGAAGAAAGGAGAAAAACTAATGAAAAAATTTGATACTAAGCATTTTAAAATAAAAGCAAGAAAATTCTTGTTTGGTATGAATTTTGTGGATGGTTTTGTGTATAAGTTTGTGATTTACACATTACTTATCAGCTTTAGTTATATTTATTTATATCCAGTTTTATTTATGACAGTGAATAGTTTTATGACTGTTGATGATTTGATTAATCCAGGGGTTAAATGGATACCTACTGCATTGCAGTTTGAAAACTATGGACGAGCATTACAAGTGCTAGAATTACCAGGATCTATAGTTTCTACAACATCTTATGTTTTAAAAGTATCGATATCTGTAACCATATCATCTGCGATTATTGGATATGGGTTTGCGAAATTTAGATTCCCACTTAAAAACTTATTATTTGTACTTATGCTTGCAACATTTATCTTACCTTCACAAGTAACGATGGTTGCAAACCTAGTTATCTTTAATAATCTTGGGTTAATGAGTACACAAAATGCTATGATTTTCCCAGCGATATTTGGGCAAGGTGTTAATGCCGCCATCTACATTTTAATTTTCTATCAGTTCTTTAAAACCATTCCTGGTGTGTTGATGGAATCTGCAGAAGTTGATGGTGCATCACAGTTTAGAATATTTACGAGAATTGCAGTTCCGCTTGCAATTCCATCGTTTTTGATTGTTTTCTTATTTAGTTTTGTATGGTATTGGAATGAAACCTTTATAACATCTTTATATGTCGGTGGTAGAATTACATTACCACTTAAGTTACAAGCATTTAGATCAAGTTATGAAACATTATTCCCTCCTGGATCAGCAGGATCAGAACTTAATGAAGCGATTATGCTTGCGGGCAATATGTTAACCATATTACCACTTCTTGTGTTATACTTTATTGCACAAAGATACTTTGTTGAAAGTATCGATAGAACTGGTATCACAGGAGAATAAAATTATGAAAAAGTTATTGATATTAATATTGTTTATGTTTGTTATCGTTGGTTGTGAACCATCAGAAGATCCAATTGATGTAGATCCATTAGTACCAGTAGAAGACTGTAATGAAGCTACTTTAGAAGGTGGATGGGTTTGCATTTGGGCTGATGAGTTTGAAGGTGATACCATCGATGAAGATAAATGGAATTTTGAAGTGAATGGTTACGGTGGGGGTAACAATGAGCTTCAATATTATACAAGAGAAAATGCTGAAATCGTTGATGGTAAATTAGTCATTACTGGTAGACAAGAATCGTATTTAGGAAAAGATTACACTTCAAGTCGTCTTACAACTAAGTATAAAGGTGATTTTAGATACGGACGTATTTCTGTAAGAGCTAAACTTCCTTCAGGAGCTGGCACATGGCCTGCAATATGGATGATGCCGACGATGAGTGTTTATGGTGGTTGGCCAAGAAGTGGTGAAATTGATATTATGGAATATGTAGGTAGAGATCCGGGGAATTTATTTTCTACTATACATACTGCGAAATTTAATCATCAACTAGGGACACAAATCGGTTTTGATATTGATGCGCCAACGGCTGAAACTGAGTTCAACCTTTATGAAATCATTTGGAATCCAGGTGAGATCATCACGTATATGAATGGAGAAGCATTTGCTACATTCAGATATACTGCAGCTTTTAATCAAGATGTACCATATCATGAAGCATTTCCATTTGATCAAGATTTCTACTTGATATTAAATTTAGCAATTGGTGGAAACTTAGGTGGAGCAGTTGATAACTCAATTTTCCCACAGACATTTGAAATTGATTATGTAAGGGTCTATAAGTATGATTATGCGACAATCGACAAAGAAGCACCTTCTAATATAGAAGATTTATCAATATCTCCACTGAGAAACGCAATCTTTTGGGATGCAGCTGAAGATGACTATGGTGTAGAAAAATATGCAATCTATGTCGATGGTGAACTTTATGACTATGCGAACTTAAATCAATATATATTTGATCGATTAGAAGCAGGTCAAAGTTATCAAATCCAAGTTCAAGCCATTGATTTCCTTGGAAGAGCTTCAGATATTAGCCAAGTATTATCCTTTACATACTCATAAAAAAAATTTACAAAAAAAATGATGATTTTACGTGCAATTTATTTCAAAGTTGTGTATAATATGAATGTATTGGTAGTTTCATGGTAGTTAAGGTGAGTTTTACCTTTTTTGTAAAACTTGCTTATCATGAAAATTATCAATAATGCCCTAGTGATAACTCCCCCCCAATCACTAGGGCTCATTTTTTTTATTTATGTTAATAATTGCTTTATAGTGTGATATAATCTATATATACGAACAAGTAAAAGAGGTTATGATATGCCACAAAAAGTACTTTTAATCGAAGACAACGTCATTATCAGCAAAAGCATTGAGCAAAAACTAAAGTCAGAACTTTACGATGTGAAGTCTGTTTTTAATGGTGAAGACGCGATTAATCAATTTGATAAAGAGCAATATGATGTTGTATTACTTGATCTTATGTTACCGAAGGTTGGCGGTGAAGATGTCTTAAAGCATATTCGCTCAAAAGGAGATACACCGGTCATTATTATTTCAACTAAAGATACTGATGTTGAAAAAGCAATCAATCTAGGTTTAGGCGCTGATGACTATGTCGTTAAACCTTTTTCTATGCTTGAATTACTCGCTAGAGTTAAAGCACTATTAAGAAGAAGTAAACATCATGAAGAAAAGCCTAAGCAAGCTTTATTTGAGTTTAATGATATTACAGTGAACTTAAATACCTTCCAAGTGAAAAAAGCCGGTGAGCCTTTAGAATTAACATTAAAAGAGTTTGAGATATTGAAGTTATTATTAACACATCCTGATCAAACATTTTCAAAACAAGAAATGTATCGTAAAATTTGGAATGAAGAATATTATTTTAATGATAATGTCATTAATGTGCATATTAGAAGACTTAGAAAAAAATTGAAGAAGATCCATCAAACCCTAAAGTTGTTGTTACAATGTGGGGCTTTGGTTATAAATTGGGTCAGATAGATATTAAATAGGGCTACCATGCTCTATTTTTTTATTTAAGAAATTTTTAAGAATTGATTAAGAAACGGGACATACAAAATGACTATAATAGAAAAGAAGGGGTGGTTCTATGACACATTTTGAAGTCCCCTGGTCATTTTACTTTCAAGTGCATCAAGATACAAAAATGGTGAAACTCCATTTATCTGAGTATTTCCAAAACAAGGAAGGTTTATCGAATCGTTATTATGTATTGAGTTATGATGATGTCACTAACTATCTACATAAGTATGACCATCGAAAACTCAATTACTTCTTTGAACGAAATATGAAAGAAACATTTGATATGTTGATCAGGATTAAAAATTTTAATAAGAAAAAAGGATATATAAAAACCCATGCTTTATGCTACATCAAAGATGATGTTATGCACTGTTTAAGCATCGACTATTTGGATGTTATAAATGCAAAGAAAAAGCTTGATCAACTGGTTTTAGATCATGAAGTACATATTGATATTAATTATCAAATACCCATGATGTATCATACCGATATTAAGCTTGAAGCCCTCAAAGAGCACCTTTTTCACTTAATGCATAGAGAATATACGATTTAATAAATTCTTAAGGAAATCATCATAATAAGTTAATAAATAATCTTTATAATATAGGTGTATCAAACATTTGGTATAGAAAGAGTGATTGTATGAAAAAAATTATCGTCATACTAGCAGTCATACTTTCAGCAATGATGTTCACCTTAGAGGTATCAAAACTACAGGCAAACTCAGTGGAACTGAAGATGTTAGAATTTGTGACACATGATCAAGATGTGGTCTTTAGAGACTATTTTGAACCAGGTACAAATTTGATAGATCTAGAAATTCCTGATGCTCCAGAAAAAGATGGGTATATCTTTGTTGGATGGAGTGTTGAGATTCCTAAAGAGATGCCAAATTATCATTTAAGAATTCAAGCTCAATATATGAGATCAGAAGTTGTCGTATATGAGCATATTGGATAAACTAAAAAACAAACATATTACATATATACAAACTAGAACAACTAACTGTTCTAGTTTTTTTCTAAAAAGAATCATAAAAAACAACCAACAAAAATGCTGGTTGTTAATTGTTATTTGGTACCCCCTGTAGGGCTCGAACCTACGACCCACTGATTAAGAGTCAGTTGCTCTACCAACTGAGCTAAGGAGGCATCAATTAATCATGCCTTTATATTATAGCATAAAGACGAAAAAAATCAAATAATTTTTACTAAGTGAAACATAAAAAGGTGACTAAAATAGGGATAAAAATAAATTTACAATGATATTATCGGGACCATACCCGATTTTTCTTTAAATTATGGTATAATTTTCAATAGATTGCATCAAAGGAGAGCCTATGTTTAAATATACTCTAGCATTTTTAGTTCGCAAAAATGAAATACTAGTCATCAATAGAAACAAATCTCCTTGGATGGGCTCATGGAACGGATTAGGTGGTAAAATTCATGAAGATGAAACACCATTATCTTGTGTTTATAGAGAAGTGTTTGAAGAAACAGGACTAAATTTAGATATCAATAAATTTATATTTAAGGGTTGTGTAACTTGGAATGTATTTAATGCTAATGGACAAGGTTTGTACATCTACATATATCATTTAGATCATAATTTTGAGTTTATAACACCTAAAAAGGTAGATGAGGGAATTCTTGATTTTAAAGATATCAAATGGTTATCAGATTTTGATAATGAAGGTGTTGCTAAAAATATTCCTTGTTTTCTACCGAAAATCATGAGCGATAAAAAATTATATGAGTTTGAATGCATATTCAAAGATAAAATACTCATTAAAGTTAATGTGAAAGAGGGATCAACATGCCTGAACTTATCATCGCAGCAGTTATAGTTATTGCAATATCTGTTGTCTTTATATTAAACAATCAACAAAATCAAAGTATCAAGGATAAAGCTGTTGGTATTTTAGAAAAGTATGGGACAATCGAAAGAAAAGATAAAAGGATTTGGTTTCATAAAAATGGTGAAACCTATGAAATTTTATTCTACAAAATCTTGAAAAATCACGAACTTACCATCAATAGCAAATACATTTGGGAAATTCATAGATCTAGTGGTAATTTACTTATCAATCAAAATGGGTTTTTGATTGGAGAACATAAAAAATTGGTGATCATTTATCCGCTTGAATCAAAAATCAAAAGATTCATCAACGAAAATGAGATGGTATTTATTGATGAGCATGATGAGTTTTACAATATGAGACTGATTAGATTTGTACAATTAGAATCCTTTTTAGAAGAGGAAGTCATATGAGAAAAACATTTTTAACATTACTCATTATCTTCCTTTCATTTGGTCTATCAGCATGTTCAAGCGATGAAATCATATGGACGGATAATGAGCCTTTAATACTAGAAGTTGATAGCGAGACAATCAAAATCTTACAAGTCACTGATCTTCATTTAGCATATGGTATTTCAAATAGAGATCAAATGACATATGATTTAATTGAAAATCTTGTCAATGCCGATGATTATGATTTGATTGTTGTTACTGGTGATATCACCATGAGTCCACAAGCATCCATGCTTTACGGTCAATTCGTCAAATTCATGGAAAGCCTCGAAACACCATGGACACTCGTTTTTGGGAATCATGACACTGATTTTCACGATTATAAAGATTTGGTTAAGCACTTTGATGATACAAACTATCTCTATTATAAGAACGGACCAGAATTAGTTGATGGTGGTGTAGGTAATTTCAAAATCAATTTTATGCATGACAATCAACTTATTTATCATGCATATTTTCTAGACACCAAAGCTGAAAGAAACGTATATACAGAAGAAGAGGGCGAATATGAATACTTATCTGATGCTCAAGTTGCCTGGTATGAAAATTTAGTTAAAGATGATACACAAAAATCTACAGTATTCATGCATATTCCACTTAGACAATATATAGATCCAGTAGATTATGATGGCCTGTTTTTAGAAGATAAGGTCTATGCTCAAGGTGTTGATACTGGCTTTTTCGATGCAATGGTCACATATGGATTATCACATGCTGTTTTTGTGGGACACGACCATTTAAACGACTTTTCATTCTATAAAGATGATGTGTTATTAGCATATGGAAGAATATCTGGATACACAGCATATGGTTATTTAGAGCGTGGTGGAAGACATATTGAGATTACAAATCAAGTGTTAACGACCTATGTTGTTTTAGAAAGTGAGGCATCATCATGAATCTAAGATTAAAAGATCGTGTTCTAGTGATGCTGCAATCATTTTTCATATGTGTGCTGGGATATTTTTTCACTGGATCGTTTTTATGGTTTATCTTATTACTCATCACAATTATTTTTGTAATCATAGGAGGTAAAAAACATGTTTGATATCATGATTTATACCTTGATTAATGCCTTTTGGTTTACCCTAATATTAGGTACACTCACATTATTTATTTTAAGAACTGTATTTGCGTTTAAAGGCCCATTTAGTTTAAAAGATCAACTCTTAATTATGTTTACACCTTTATCACTAGGGTTTTATAAGCATAGTCAAAATAAAACAGTATTTGGTAAAATCTATAGAATACTTGTTATCATATTTTTCGTAACTGGATTTATAGCATTTATATATATTGCTTATACAGAATTGGAGCTTATGCTATTATGATTTTTAAAGTATTAAAGAAACAAAATAACTCAGAGATGTGTTTTGTCTGTGGTATTCACAATAAAGCGGGATTAAACACTTCTTACTATGAACTCGAAAAAGAACGCCTTATTGGTGTTTTTAAAGGCCATGAGCTTCATCAGTCTTACCCAATGCGTATGCATGGTGGGATTATTGCGGCACTTTTAGATGAAACCATTGGAAGAGCAATTCAAATTCATGACGAAGATATTTGGGGTGTTACAGTAGATCTCAATATTAGATATCAAAAACCTGTGCCTCTCGATCAAATGCTTTATGCAGTGGGATATATTACAAACATTAAATCGAGAATGTTTGAGGGTGAAGGATATATCTCTAATGAAAATAAAGAGATTTTAGCAACGGCAAAAGCAAAATATTTTATAAAACATGTCAAAGACATTGTTAATGATATAGACTTTGTAAAGGAGCAATGGATATACGTAGATGATCAGAAAGATCCTAAAGTATTATCCTTCGATTTACCAAAATGAGTATATTAGACGTAGACGGCATTCAGTTTAGCTACAGTGGTGAAGAACTTTATCAAAAAGCATCGATGCGCCTATTTGAAGGTGAGCATGCAGTATTGGTTGGACCCAATGGTACAGGAAAATCTACGTTATTAAAACTTTTAGATAAAAGGATTAAACCAGATGCTGGTAGCATCAATTGGATGCCTAATAAAAAGATTGGTTATTTAGACCAATATGCAAAAATAAATCCAAACATTTTAGTTAAGACATATTTATATGATGTCTTTTTACCGTTATTTGAAAAAGAAAAAGAAATGGAAAGACTTTATCATTCTATAGCCCACGAACCAGAAGAAAAGCACGAAAAGATTTTGCATTGGGCAGCAGATCTTCATGAACAACTTTTAGACTCTGATTTTTATCAAATCAAGTCTTTAGTGGGTAATATTATTCACGGTTTAGGTCTTCAAATGGATATTTTAGAAGAGCCTATCAAACATTTATCTGGTGGTATGAGAGCTAAAATCATCTTAGGTAAATTACTTTTAGAAGATGCAGATGTCCTTTTACTAGATGAGCCCACAAACTTTCTTGATGTAAGACATATTGAATGGCTTTCAAAATTTTTAAACAGCTATCAAAAAGCATTCATCGTTGTTTCCCACCACGAAGAATTTTTAATGGACATTGCTCAAACAGTATTTGCACTTGAAAATGGTCAAATATCTAGATATAAAGGTGATTACCTATTCTATCTAACAGAAAGAGAATTACGCTTAAAGCAACAAGAAAAAGCATTTACAAATCAGCAAAAATTCATCAAGAAAACTGAAGAGTTTATCCAAAAAAATATTGTTAGAGCAACCACTACAAAAAGAGCACAAAGCAGAAGAAAAATGCTAGAAAAAATAGAGCGAATCAAACCACCTCAAAAAGATAAAAAGTATCATTTTCATTTTCCAATGTCAAAATCTACGGGTAAAGATGTTTTTACATCAGTGGATTTAGAAATTGGATATAATGAACCATTATTAGAACCTCTTTCAATGGCTATTTTAAGGGAAGAAAAAGTTGCGATCACAGGGAAAAATGGTGTTGGTAAATCTACATTCATTAAAACAATTTTAGATATAGTTCCTAAATTAGGTGGTGCATATCATTGGATAGATACAGCTGAGATAGCCTATTTTGCACAAGATCAAAAATTTGAAGATGGACTTACACCATTTCAATATATTCATCATGAATATCAACATTTCACAAAAAAAGATGTAATGAGTTTACTTGCTAATCATGGGATTGATTATGATATGGCAACCAGATCTTTAAATACTTTATCAGGTGGTGAGCAAACTAAAGTAAGGTTAGCTAGACTTAGACATCAAAAAGGTAACGTCTTAATCTTAGATGAGCCCACTAACCACTTAGACGTTCAAGCAAAAGAAGCATTAAAAGATGCACTGATTAATTATCAAGGGACACTGATTTTAGTTTCCCATGAAAAAGAGTTTTACCAAGACATTTGTGATTATGAAATCACATTATACGAACCAGATACAAATGAGTGATGCTTTCACTCATTTTTCTTTACATAGATAGCATTTAATGTTACAATAAAAATATACCCCCCTATGTAGGGGGTAAAAAAGCATAAGAAAGAAGGGTTTTATATGAAAACTGTAGAATATGTTGTAACTGGTATGACATGTGGAGGATGCGCAAGTAGCGTAAGACGCGTTGTATCTAGAAATAAAGGTGTCACTGACATTGAAGTCGAAAATATGGAGAATAGAGTTGTTGTAACTTATGATGAATCAGAACTTGATGACCAAACGATTATTGACCAAATTAACCGTTTAGGATTTAAAGCTGAAGTGAAACAATGACAACAAAGAAATTCGACATCATTGGTATGACTTGTGCGTCATGTGCAAATGCCATTGATCAAGTTTTAAAAAGAAAAGAAGGCGTCATTAAAGCCAATATCAATTTAGGCAACGATACAGCGTTCATCACTTTTGATGAATCAAAAATCAATATCGATCAAGTGATTGAAACCATTGAAAGTGCTGGATATGATGCGACATTAAAAGAAGAAACATTAAAATCAATAACGCTGCGCGTTGAAGGGATGACCTGTGCAACTTGTGCAAGCAATGTTGATCATGCAGTTAAAGAACTTCAAGGTGTTAAGGATGTCAATGTGAACATAGCGAATGACAAAATGACAGTAACTTATGATACTGAAGTATTAAAACTTAGTCATATGAAAAAAGCAGTTCAAGACATTGGCTATGACATCATGCTTGAAGAAGATATAGACGTGAGTGTCGATCCCGATGTCTTAAAAATGCAAAAAGCTAAAAGGAAAATGCTAATTTCTGCATCTATCTCTGCTATGATGATGACACTGATGGTTATTCACATGTTTATCATTTCTATTTTCGGATATACAGTGATTGTTGCACTCATGGGGTTCCCCGTGGTCTTTATATTAGGTTCGCACGTACATAAAGCAAGTTTTAAATCACTTAAAGCTAAAAGACCTAATATGGATGTCTTAGTGTCATTAGGGTCCTTACCGCCTTATTTAATTGGTTTGCTTGGACTTTTTTTACCAATCACAACATTCATCGAAATGGCAACAACCATTATGACATTCCACTTAATTGGTAAGTTTTTAGAAACAAGAGCTAAAGGTAAAGCATCACTAGCAATTAAAAAACTGATTGAGTTAGGTGCAAAAACTGCAAGAATCCTTGTCGATGGACAGGAAATAGAAGTTTTAACATCAGAACTATCAGTTGGTGATGTGATGATTATAAAGCCGGGTGAAAAGATTCCTTCAGATGGAAAAGTCATTGAGGGTGAGTCTTTAATTGATGAGTCACTTGCAACTGGTGAATCTATGCCAGTGAAAAGAAAGACAGGAGATCCTGTCATTGGTGCAACCATGAATAAGCAAGGTTTGCTCAAAGTAGAAGTCACTAAAACCGGAAATGATACATTCTTAGCACAAATCATTAATCTTGTAGAAGCTTGTCAAGGATCGAAGGTACCGATTCAAGCATTTGCCGATAAAATTACAGGATATTTTGTTCCAGCGATTATGGTGATTACTGTTTTAACGTTTATATCATTTAATGTTTTCTCTGGTTTTCATTTGGGTATCTTACAATCCGTTGAAGGTATTTTACCTTGGATAAACACAGATCAAAGCTCATTAACATTGGCATTTGTTACAGCAACCGCTGTACTCGTTATTGCTTGCCCTTGTGCGCTTGGTTTAGGAACACCTACAGCATTAATGGTCGGTAGTGGTTTAGGCGCTGAAAAAGGCATTTTAATCCGTAATGGAGAGGCTGTACAAACCCTAAAAGATATTAAAGTGATTGCATTTGATAAAACTGGAACATTAACATATGGTAAACCAGTGGTTACTGATATCATCGCAAAAGATGAAAAAGAATTATTATCGATTGCAGGGTCTTTAGAAAAAGGCTCTGAGCATGTTTTAGCATCTGCGATAATTGAAAAAGCAAGAGAGTCTCATGCGTTATTTAGAGGCATTAAAAACTTTGAAGCAATCGTGGGTCACGGGATTAAAGCGACTATTGATGATGAGATTTATTTAATTGGAAATAGAAAACTTTTAGATCAATATCAAGTTAACTATAAAGCTTTTGAAGATGATATGATCAGACTTGAAGAAGAAGCCAAAACAGCAATGTTAGTTGCTTCAACTAAAGAAGTACTTGGTATGATTGCAGTTGCTGATGCTTTAAAAGATGATGTTCATGATGTCATTAAATCTATTGAAAAGTATGGGATTAAAACAGCGATGATTACAGGTGATAACGAAAGAACTGCAAAAGCAATTGCAAAAAAAGCAGGGATTTCACATGTTATTTCAAACGTCTTACCAGAAGGTAAAGTCGATGAAATTAAAAACCTACAAAATCAATATGGATTAGTTGCTATGGTTGGTGACGGTATCAATGATGCTCCTGCATTAAAACAATCCAATGTAGGTATTGCCATTGGTACAGGTACGGATGTTGCGATTGAAGCTGCAGATGTAACATTAGTCCGCGGCGAATTAGAAACGATTTTGCAAGCTGTTGAGTTATCTAAAGCAATTTTTAGAAAAATCAAACAAAATTATTTTTGGGCATGGTTCTATAATGCGATTGCTATACCATTTGCGATGTTTGGATTGTTGCATCCAATGATCGGTGCGGCAGCAATGTCATTAAGCAGTTTAAATGTCATTTATAACTCATTAAGATTAAAAAGAGTTGATTTGAATAAACATTTGGAGGTATCCTATGAAGCATGATCGAACTGAAGCTTTAAATATTTTAAAAACTGCAAAAGGACAAATTGATGCAGTCATCCGTATGGCTGAAGATGGAAGATATTGTGTGGATGTAGCAAATCAAATTGTTGCAACTACGTCACTTTTAAAAAAAGCAAACCTACTTATTTTACAAGATCACATTAACACTTGTGTTAAGGAATCTTTTGAAGATGGTTCAAGTGATGAGAAGATTAAAGAAGTGATGCAGCTCATTCAAAAATATATAAAATAAGAATAATAAAAATATTGATAAATTAAAAAGATATTGATAAAATAACCCTAAAGCATGCTTTGGGGGAATTTTTTTGAAAAAAATTATGATTTTAGTCAAATTATTGATCATCATTTTTATCATCATGATTGGATTTTCTCATGATGGAATCATCCAAGATATCAATAGTGAAGAAATAAAAAATTTTGGATATTTACAAACTTCACTGACACCAAACGAAAATTATGAATCATCAATGTATATTGATGTAGTGCATGAAATTAAGGATGTCAATTTATTTATGCAGTTTAATCAGTACAGTCTTGATCAAATAACTGATTTTAAAGGCATGACGACATCTGATATTAGTGACGATTTAGTTATTTACTATAGAAACAATTTGTATGGTACCGAAGCATATGTCCTTTATGAATCAAAAGGTTTAATCATTGACTATACTGAATATATTTATCAAACATCAAGAGATGATACGACATGGCAACAAAAAGAACTCATTGAAACAAATCATAAACAATACAGCATATATGAGCATCAAGAATGCAAACCTATCCAAAGAGAAGATGAATATGCATATGAGTCATTTGGTCATTGCAGAGTAAACTTATATGATTTAACACTTTTCAAAGAAAAAAACGTAATCCATTATATGTATGATGAAACAAATGGACAGGAAGTAAAACAAATACATGTCATTAAAATTAATGGATTTGAAATGCAATATACAGCAAAGTTGAATCATTTATCCATAGAGGAAGCTGAATTTAAAAGATTTGATGGATCACTGCTTTTCTATTATTATTTTGGATATGAAGTCAGTGGCTTAAAAGATGAAATATACGAAGAAACATTTTTTTAGATTACAGATAAAAGAAAACGCCTAGGATTTCCTAAGCGTTTTTTTCATATACTGAATCATCAAAATTATCAATTTCTTTGATGAGTTCATCATAAACTTCAGATTCTTTAATTTTTTTAATGATTTGCCCTTTTCTAAATAAAAGAGCTTCTCCTTTACCACCAGCAACACCGATATCAGCATGCTTTGCTTCACCAGGACCATTAACAGCACAACCCATGATTGCTACGTTTATGGTCTTGTTCACTTTGAGTAAGTACGCTTCTATTCTTTTCGCGATATCAATCATATCGTATTGGATACGACCACACGTTGGACAACTGATTAAATTTGGAACTTTATCCTTTAATCCTAAGTTTTTTAAGATTTCTTTAGCTGCCTGAATCTCTAAAATTGGATTATCAGTAAGTGACACTCTAATCGTGTTACCAATACCTTCATGAAGAAGTATACCAATGCCCATAGCGCTTTTGATACCACCACTAAATGCAGTACCTGCTTCAGTGACACCTAAATGAAGTGGATAATTAAACGTTTTGGCAGCTAAGCGGTAAGTTTCAATCATTAGATTCATATCTGTTGCTTTTAATGATAAAGCGATATCATAAAAATCCATAGACTCTAAGATTTCTACATGATGCTGAGCTGTTTCAACCATAAGTTCTGGTGTGGGTTCTGCTCTACCTGGTAAGGATCCACTATTAACACCAATACGAATGGGAATGTTTTTTTCCTTACATGCTTTAACAACTTCTTCGACATGTTCACGCTTAGGAATGTTTCCTGGATTTAATCTAATCTTATCAGCACCACTTTTAATGGATTCAAGTGCTAATCTATAATCAAAATGGATATCTGCAACCAGTGGGATAGAAATTTGTTTTTTAATTTTTTTAATGGCTTGTGCATCTACCATATCTAAAACAGCGACTCTAATAATCTCGCAACCAGCATTCTCGAGCATTTTAATTTGTTTGACGGTCGCTTCCACATCTTTTGTGTATGTATTTGTCATGGATTGGATAAAGACTTTATTATTTCCACCCATGGTATATGGTCCAATCTTTATTGAACGTGTTTTTTCTCTCTGTAACATTTTATCACCTACACATATTATAGATTAAATAGCCATAAAATGGTAGTTTTTTACATGGAGATAAAAAAATAAAAATAAAAAGCATAAAAAGATTGAAATAATCAGGTCCTTTTGATATAATAACTTCGTATGTATGGAGGGATTAACATGAGAGATAATGTCAAATTGGTTTGTACATCATGTGGCGATGAAAATTATCATACAGATAAAAATAAAAAAACTAA
>SWCB01004530.1_pt1 | contig 46728 bp, 34 predicted proteins | sample 4692901 | NCBI WGS metagenome assembly SWCB01 (sample SAMN10267276, study PRJNA491770) | bioreactor metagenome | isolation source: DHS bioreactor inoculated with subseafloor sediment | place: Japan: off Shimokita Peninsula | collected 2006-08 | reverse complement strand
GGAACAGTAAGCGGTGCCGGAAGTTATAGTTTCGGTAGTCAGGCTACTTTAAGTGCTACCGCCAATACAGGATACACTTTTACCAACTGGACGGAAGGCGGAACCGTGGTATCAAGTGATGCTAACTACACTTTCAGCGTGCAGGGAAACCGAAGTTTGGTTGCCAATTTCACCGTTCAATCCTTTACTATTTCGGCTTCGGCGAATCCCGCCAACAGCGGAACACTAAGCGGTGCCGGAAATTATACTTTTGGCAGTCAGGCTACTTTAAGTGCCACCGCCAATACAGGATACACTTTCACCAACTGGACAGAAGGCGGAACCGTGGTATCAAGTGATGCCAACTACACTTTCACTGTTCAGGGAAACCGAGCTTTGGTTGCCAATTTCACTCCGATACAATATTCCATTACCGTTTCGGCCAATCCGTCAAATGGCGGAAGTGTAAGCGGGGGTGGAAACTATGCCTTTGGAAGCCAGGCCCTGCTTGCGGCTTCATCGGCCAATGGCTGGAACTTTACCAACTGGACCGAAAACGGGAATGTGGTCTCTACATCGGCCAATTATTCATTTACCGTGAACGGTAACAGGACGTTAGTGGCCAACTTTACCCAACAAATCATTGAATACACCATAACTACATCATCCAATCCCGTGGAGGGTGGCTCCACCCAGGGCGGAGGAATTTACGAAGCTGGCCAAACCGTTATTCTGACAGCTACACCAGCTAACGATTGGAACTTTGTAGAGTGGACAGAGAATGGCACACCGGTTTCAAGCAGTGCAACCTATAGTTTTACGGCTCAATCCGATAGAAATCTGGTCGCAAATTTTGCAATGGAGCAATTCGAAGTCTTATTGCTGGCAAGTCCTGCGAATGCAGGAAGTGTTGCAGGTGCAGGCTGGTATAATGCAGGCAGCACTGCCACAGCTATTGCCACAGCATCCACAGGATACAACTTTACTGCCTGGACGCTTAATGGAAATGTAGTTTCTACATCGTTAACCTACAGTTTTACCGTAAATAACACCACTACGCTTACCGCGGAATTTGAACCTTTGGTGTATAACATTCAGACGGCTTCAAACCCTGTTGCAGGTGGAACAACCACCGGAGCAGGTAGTTACAACTATGGAGAAACAGTAAATCTTCAAGCCATCAGCGCCAATGGGTGGGTGTTTGAAAACTGGACTGAGAACGGCACCATCGTCTCAACCCAGCCACTCTATGCCTTCATGGCAGAAGCGGACAGGACATTGGTTGCCAACTTTATTCAGCAATCAACGCAGTACAACATTACTGCTTTCCCAAGTCCGTCAAATGCCGGAACAATTACCGGAACCGGCGCTTATTATTCCGGACAAACGGCAACCTTATCCGCAGTAGCCAATAACTTATGGGCTTTTGTAAACTGGACTGAAAATGGCAACATTGTCTCAACCCAGCAACAGTATTCGTTCCTGGTAACCGCGGATCGCTCACTGATGGCAAATTTTGTCCGTGTCTATAACATTGTGGCAAATCCCAACCCCACCAATAGCGGACAAATAAGCGGTGCAGGCTATTACACCGAAGGAGAAACGGTCGAACTTGAAGCAACGGCGAATCAGGACTACGTCTTTATTGACTGGACTGAAAACGGAAATACCGTTTCTACTGAACCTAAACTCACCTTCATGGTAAATGGCGACAGGCAACTTACCGCGCGTTTTCAGTTAACGGTTGGAATCGGGGAAATGTTGAAACCCGGCATCAATCTTTATCCAAACCCTTCACGTGGTGAATTCATCATTGAATCAAACGAAACCGCCGGAAGCATTTCAAAGGTAACCGTAACAAGCATTACCGGAAATGTAATTCTGGAAATTAAAAACCCGATGCCTGTCCAGAAACTTAATATTGATCTCTCAACTCAGGCTGAATCGGTTTATTTTGTCAATATAACAACCAAAAACGGACTTCAGATTATCAAAAAGCTAATTCTAAAAAAATGAATGTGCCATTAAGTCATATTCCGGAATAAGGGGGGATTATCGTAATGGTCTGAAATCACGGCATTGCTGAACATTTGAGGCATTGAATTGTTAAGTTTGGGAGCATCGGTTAACCGAAATTTTCGAACCTAAAACCCTCAATTTCAGCAATGCCCCATTACCACAAATCAGGACAAATTCCGCCCAAGCGGCACACCCAGTTCCGCAAACCCGACGGCAGCCTATATGCCGAGCAATTGGTATCGACCGAAGGATTTTCAGATGCCTATTCCACAACGTATCATCACTACCCTCCTACCCTGGTGCGGTCAGTCGATCCTGCTATAGACGTAAAGCCTGAAATTGCGGTACAAAACAATATGCAGCACCGTAGTTTTCAGGGATTTAAAGTAAAACCGGCAGATGATTACATGGACAGCCGCGTTCCGGTGTTGGTAAACAATGACTTGTGCATCTATCTTGCTGCGCCACGAAAATCGATGGAACGGTATTTTTTCAAGAATTCACAAGGCTCTGAAATGATTTTTGTGCACGAAGGTTCGGGAACGCTGAAATCGATGTATGGTGAGCTAAAGTTTGGTTACGGCGACCATCTGATCATTCCTCGTGGGGTGATCTATCAGCTTGAATTTGATACTCCGGGAAACCGCCTTTTTATTGTAGAATCATACACGCCCATACGTTTTCCGAAGAAATATGTAAATAAGCTTGGACAATTTGAAGAACATGCGCCCTTCTGCGAACGCGACATACGTGTGCCGGAAAACCTGAAAACGCACGATGAAAAAGGTGATTTTATGGTGATGGTTAAAAAAGGCGACCAGCTTTTTCCGTACCATTATGCCAGCCATCCATTTGATGTGATTGGCTGGGATGGATATCATTATCCTTATGCATTATCAATTCATGATTTTGAGCCCATCACCGGGCGCATTCATCAGCCACCACCTGTGCATCAGACCTTTGAAGGGCATAATTATGTAATGTGTGCCTTTGTACCCCGTTTGTATGATTATCATCTGCTATCCATTCCCGTACCCTACAACCATAGCAATGTGGATTCCGATGAAGTGCTTTATTACGTGGATGGCGAGTTTATGAGCCGCAAGCATGTGGATCGCGGGCAAATTACGCTTCATCCCATTGGCATAACGCACGGGCCACATCCGGGAACGGTTGAAAAAAGCTTAGGTGCGAAAGAAACGAAGGAACTTGCCGTGATGGTGGATACTTTCAGGCCGCTTTGGATAACAAAGCAGGCCATGGAAATTGAGGAACCCGATTACTACAAATCCTGGCTCGAATAAAGAAAGGATTTGTATTTCTACATAATCCTAACAGCCATTTCAACTAAAACGCGAATTGCAACAATTACCAGCAATTTCATCATAAAATCCTTTTTGATATTTAAGCATCTGAATTATTAAAAAAATGAATTCAAAACAAGACTTTCTGCCCATCAACGGCACCGATTACGTGGAATTTTATGTGGGCAATGCCAAACAGGCTGCCTTTTATTATCAAACAGCCTTCGGGTTTCAACCACTGGCTTACGCGGGACTTGAAACCGGACTAAAAGACCGGACTTCATACGTTCTGGCGCAAGGTAAAATACGGTTTGTGTTTACCACAGCAATGCTGCCCGATCATGGAATCGGCCTTCATGCCATGCAACATGGCGATGGGGTTAAGGTAGTTGCTTTATGGGTGGATGATGCCCGGAAATCGTGGCAGGAAACCACTTTACGCGGCGCGTTGTCTTATTTTGAGCCACGCATCGAAAGTGATCAACACGGCGAGGTTGTCATGAGTGGAATTCATACTTATGGAGAAACCGTGCATGTATTTGTGGAGCGCAAGAATTACAACGGTCCTTTCCTTCCGGGATTTATTGCCTGGGAGCCGCATTACAAAACCAAAGAAACCGGCCTGAAATATGTTGACCATATGGTTGGAAATGTTGGTTGGAACGAAATGAACAAATGGGTCGATTTTTATGGTGAAGTCATGGGATTCAGCCAACTGGCCTCTTTTGATGATAAAGATATTTCCACCGAATACACTGCCCTCATGAGCAAGGTAATGACCAACAACAATGGCCGGATCAAATTTCCCATCAACGAACCCGCCGAAGGCAAGAAACGCTCCCAGGTAGAAGAATACCTCGATTATTATGGATGCAGCGGTGTTCAGCATGTGGCCATGGCAACCGATGATATTTTAACCACTGTAAGGGACCTTAGAAACCGAGGAATCGAGTTTCTTAAAGTTCCTGACACCTATTATGATACCGTTTTAAACAGGGTCGGTAAAATAGACGAAGAAATCCTTGCACTGAAAGATCTGGGTGTTTTGGTTGACCGCGATGATGAGGGATACCTGCTACAGATTTTCACCAAACCAGTGGAAGATCGCCCAACGATTTTTTACGAAATCATTCAACGCAAAGGTGCCAAATCGTTCGGCAAAGGCAATTTCAAAGCATTATTTGAAGCCATTGAACTGGAACAGGGGAAACGTGGCACTTTATAGTCCATTGAATTCCAATTGACAACTTTATCCTAAAACTGCAATAACCCAATCCGGAGAAATCCGGCAATCTTCTTTTGGCATGACAAAACTTAAATCCTGGATACCAATTCCTGAAAACAGCGACTTTCCCCTTGAAAATCTCCCCTATGGCATAATAGAAATAGCACCGGGCAAAACAGTTGCGGTCACCCGAATAGGAGACCACCTGATTGATCTTGAAAAACTGGAATGGTTTGGTGCGTTTCGTAATCTTGAATGCGATGTCCGCGGTGTTTTTAGTCAGGAAGTACTTAACGATTTTATAGCTTTGGGCAAAGATGCTCACCGCGCAGTGCGGAAGCGGCTACAGGAAATTTTCAGCATAAACCATAAGGAAGATGAGGATATGATTGGTGCCATTCGGGCCGGTGCCATCCTTAATCCAAATGAGAGTCATGATGATAGTGATGATGGATTGTTAATGCCAGTAAAAATTACCGATTACACCGACTTTTATTCGAGTATTGAACATGCCACCAATGTCGGGATTATGTTTCGCGACCCGGCCAATGCCTTGCTTCCCAACTGGCGCCATTTGCCCGTTGGCTATCATGGGCGTGCCTCGTCCATTGTAGTGTCAGGCACCAATATCCATCGCCCGAAAGGGCAAACGATGCCCAAGGAAGCGGATAAACCGGTTTTCGGACCAAGCAACATGCTTGACTTTGAACTGGAAATGGCGTTTGTGGTTGGTCAAACTACAGAACTCGGTGATAGTGTGCCGGTTGACAATGCGGAAGATTACATTTTTGGATTTTTACTATTCAACGATCTTTCGGCGCGCGATATTCAGTCCTGGGAATATGTGCCTTTAGGTCCTTTTCTGTCTAAGAATTTCGGATCGGTCATTTCTCCGTGGATTGTTACATTAGATGCGCTGGAACCATTCAGGGTAAAAGGCCCGGAGCAGGAACCTGAAGTCCTCCCCTATCTCCAAACCAATGGATTGCGCAATTTTGACATCAACCTTGAAGTTGCCATCAAACCTGAAAATGGATCAGAAAACATTGTCTGCCGTTCAAACTTCCGGTATATGTACTGGAACATTGCCCAGCAACTGGCACATCATACCGTGAATGGTTGTAACATCAATACCGGCGATCTCTATGCTTCGGGAACCATTAGCGGGTCAGAACCCGGCGCTTATGGAAGCATGCTCGAACTTACCTGGCGTGGAAGTAAACCTATAAAATTAAACGATGGTTCGGAGCGAAAATTCATAAACGATAATGATACCGTAATTATGCGCGGTTACGCCGAAAAAGATGGACTAAGGATTGGTTTTGGGGAATGTGTTACCAGGATTTTACCGGCAAAGTAAAAATGGGACATGGAGACAAGGGGACGAAGAGACAAGGAGAGAAAAATTTCTAATTTCTAACGCTACATGAATCCGATTTACCTGATCTGTGTTTATATTTAAATTTAGGGGAAATTCGTGAATTTTCCCTACTAATCGATACAACCCGTATGTTCAAAACCTTTGATCCATCAGAAATTTCGAATACCGATCTGCATAAATTAATGTTGGGTGCCATTGCGCCCCGGCCAATCGCATTTGCCAGTACGATTGACAGCAGCGGACAGCCGAATCTATCTCCTTTTAGTTTCTTCAATGCTTTTGGGGTAAATCCGAGTACGATTATTTTCAGTCCGTCAAGGCGTGGCCGCGATGCTTCAGTAAAACACACCTACGAAAACATCATGCAGGTTCCCGAAGTGGTGATCAATGCAGTGACCTACTCGATGGTTGAACAGGTAAGCCTGGCCAGTACAGAGTTCGCCAAAGGGGTAAACGAATTTGAAAAAGGAGGCTTCACGCCGATTGATTCTGAAAAAGTCCGGCCCTTTAGGGTGAAGGAATCGCCGGTGCAATGGGAATGTAAGGTGCGCCAGGTTATTGAGACCGGACAGGGCGGCGGTGCGGCTAACCTCATGATCTGTGAAGTTTTAATGGTTCATGTAAATGAAAATATCCTGGATGCATCCGGCCTGATTGATCAACGGAAAATTGATTTTGTGGGTCGCATGGGTGGAGATTATTACGTAAGGGCCCATGGGGATGCACTTTTTGAAGTGGAAAAACCCCTTACAAAACCAGCCATAGGAATTGATTCACTGCCAGTTAACCTGCGGAACAGCCATGTGCTAACCGGCAATGAATTGGGAAGACTTGGGTCCGTGGAATTTCCACCAACAGAAGAAGAATTGACCTATGCAAGGAAAATGGAGTGTAATCGCTTTATTAAAGAAAATATCTCGATGTCTCCAAAAGAAAAGTTGGAACGACTTCATATGATGGTAAGTGTAATGCTCAATGATGGCGAAAAAAGGCTGGCACTTGCCACCGGATTCTTACTTTAAGCCAATTTCAAACCATTCATTAACTGATCATTACAACCGCTGAAACTCAATGGTTGGATATCCTTTCTTGCCCTGATTGTTATAAAAATCGATAAAACGAAGTTTGTAAAGCAATCCCTTTCCATCCTTTATAATGTAGGACCAGTCTGAACGCACCGTGTAGGTAACATTTCCTGAGGTAACATCACCATTTACCTTTTTCCACTGATAGCCAATGGTATCTTTTTGCTTGCTCAGTGCATATGTTTCCGCTAATTCCCTGTCAATATTACCAAATGGAGTAACAGAATCCATAGCTGCCATAGCCAGGGTATCATTCAGTAAAACCCCGTTTACCAGATAAGGGTAAGGTTCACCCGTGTTGGTAAAAAGTAGTGTAGTATAAGTCGTGAAGAGCAAATCCCAGTTGTTGGCAGGAGGTTCGGGTTGTTCGGCACTATATCCACGATCAAATGAAAGCGTTACCCTGAGGCGCGTCGGGTCTTTAGGCATTTCAAAAGTTCTTTCCTCAGTACCGTCAGGTTTGGCAATTCGCACAATTACTTGTCCAGTAAGGGAATCGATCAAAGGCTGAATTTTAAGGAAGCCCCTTGAATAGCCTTCTTCATCAATGCCACGGTCAATCAGCAGCACTTCACCCAGAGCGTGAAAACCGGCTTCATCGCTCGTCCACCATTTACCAATGGCGTTTTCGTCCGGGTTACCATTGGAGGCATCAAATTTCCATTGCCGGTTAATTGTAGAAAGCGAAGTACTAAAATCAAAAATCCCTGTATGAGCCACATACATAAAAACGGATGTATTTAACCACAAAGTATAGTCATCCGAAGAACCGGAAAGTGCCAGGTCCCAGTCTGAGCGCTCATTTACAGCAATAACCTTCCCTTCGGAAAGATCAAACCAGGATTGGAGATTGTAATTCGGAAGCATCTCTATAACAACGGTTTCTACATCCCCGGGCTTTTGAGGCACAACAATATCGTCTTCCTTAAAACAAGAGGCAAAAAACACAAGGACAATCAAAAGAAAACTACCTGATATTATTTTTCTGTTCATTTTTTGAAATATTGAACGTAAGTTTTACAAAATAGGAACGCCCCCACGCTACAGGCGCATTTCCACCACCACCACTGTGCACTCCACCCGAACTCCCGGTTGAAATAATGTTGGTAACATCAAAAAGATTGCGCGCCCCCAGATTAAAGGATAGCCGTTTTTTCATGAAAGATTTCATCACTGAAACATCCAGATTATGGTATGAATCCAAAAAGCTTTCAGAAATATTTCCATCAGCATCCAAAATAAGGCGCGTGGTTTGGCCTGTAAATTTATAAGAAGCCGTGAGGCTAAAATCAATTTTATCGAAACGGCAGGTTGCCTCAGTTGTCATCTCAGGCGACCAAAAAAGCTTCATGGTATCCGATCCCTCCAATTGATTGGCAACTCCAGTGTAGCCCCAGCCAAGCCGGAAGTCAAAAATCGGATAAAGGGATGACCTTAAACTTACAGCATATCCCATAGTTCTTGAGTGATCGAGGTTAAAATAAGTGTAGGAAGTGCTGTCTGCCTGAGCAATGGTTATCTGATCCTCAAGATCGTTGAGAAAGAAACGTACTTCGGTTTCTGTTGCATATTTAACCTTTTCAATACGATGGCTAAGCAGAAACTGTAAATGGTTGGAGCGTTCCGGTTTTAGGTTTGGGTTGCCGGTAATGTCATGGTTCACATCCACAAAGTATAGGTATAGTTCCTTTAACGAAGGTGCCCTGAAACCATTTGAATACGAAACCCTGGCCAACATTCCTTTATAAGGTCCGACTTTGGTATGTAGTGCATAAATAAGGGGTGCCTTGAATTTGGTGTTGTAGGCATACCGGAATCCAGGCTGTAGTGAAAGCCACTCCACGGGCTGGTACTGCATGGTGGCAAATCCGGCAATATCGGCAATTTCTTGCTTTACTCCACCAATTCTGTCTCCGGTGCCCCATTCTGCATTTACATCGTAGCCAAGTTGTGTTCCAAATATTCCGGATGTAGTTTTGTAGGCGTACATGCTACGAGAGAGGAATGAACCAAAACCGGTAGTATCGTATTCTGTGGGTGTTTTTTCAGGCAAAGTCAAATCGTTGTAATAGAGCGTGCGCACCCTGCGGTAAAACGAAAGTGAATTGCTCATTGTGAATGGATTGGTGCTTTTTGTGGAAATATCCACCTTAGCGGTCATTCTTTGGGTACCAAAATGATTGTCGAAGGCTTTTTCAAAATAAGGCTCCAACAGGTCTCCCTGGATAAGCAACAACTCATCAAAATAACTCAGTCGGCTGTTTAAATTTAGCTTTGGCAGCAATAGGCTATGATTTATGTCGGCATTCATTTGCCGGCGGGGTTTCCATAGCTTTGCCCGGCCTTCATCAACCGGCGAATAACCTCCGAAGAAGTTGCGCCCGGCCTGCACCCCAAATGCATTTCTACCTTTGCGTAATGAAAATCCTCCATCAAAATTGATGATGCCTACAGACTCCAAATAGGTGGAAGCATTCGCTGTGAATGCGTTTCCCGGAATATCCTGCGGAATGATATTCACCACACCTGCCAATGCATTGCTTCCGTATATAACGGACATAGGACCTTCAATAATTTCAACCTGGCGGGCATTCTGTATATTAACCTGGCTCAGATCGACACTGCCGTTCAGGCGACCGATAACCGGAACTCCATCTACCAGTATTTTCACATGCTCCCCAGCCAACCCCTGTAGGCTCATTCCTGTTCCCAGGGAAGCATCCTGCGAAAAGCGGATGTTCATCTGGTTACGCAGCACGCCAGCGAGATCAGTAGATGCACTTCTACGCAACTGCAACTGATTGATTACTTTTACATTGTAGAGCGACCGATCGGCACTGGTAGGATTGTACTGTGCCGTAACAACCACCTCATCCAACGAAAAAACTTCGGGCAATAATTTAATTTCCATTGATTTATCAGGCCATAAAGTATCAATAAATTGCTGATAACCAACATAGGTAACCTGTACAATCGTAGGCTTCTTCACCTGAAGTTCAATTTGGCCGTCAAAATCCGTAACAAAATACTTTGCCTGTTTTGATCTTGATTCACTGGCTTTTACATGGGCAAAAGCAACAGCCAGGCCGGTGCGAGCATCCACCACGCGCACCGTTGGCCCTTGCCCAAAGATTAAAACCGGCAGGCAGATAAAACAGGCAATAATGAGTAAAGCCTTGTTCATTATCTTACCATGAGTTTACTGGAAAAAATATTTTGTCCATCAATAATGCGTAAAAGGTAAGCTCCTTTAGCCATTTCAGGCAAACGAACTTCAAACTTCAGCTCATTTCCTATCGTTTGTTGAAACACTATCCTGCCACTCAGGTCCATCAAAACAAGGGATGCACCATCCAGTTTTTTGCTCAATTCAATGTTGAAATTATCAGTTGCAGGGTTGGGATACACCTTAACTCCTTGTATTTGAAAAAATTCTACTGAAGATGGAGTAAGCAATTGCAGAGTAAATGTAGTCGTCCCGGATGAACCTCCGGTAAATCCTTCAAAAACTAATTTATAAACGGCTGAATCCTGAGCTTTGACGAAGTAAGCCAATGAATCAGTTATATCCCATTGAAATGTCTGCATGTTGATGGTTTTCCAGTCATGCCCAATTACATCGGCATCGGTAAGAAAAACCATTCCGGCATAATCACTATAACCTGGGGCAACATTTTCGACTTGTGCAATAGCAATCTGAGGTTTCTGCAAAATACCATTCACCGGGTAAGGTGTATTTTGCACCAGGGCATAATACCGGGTAAAAAGCAAATCCCATTCGGCCAAAACTGGCTCACGGTCAACAATTCCTGTGGTGAAGGAAAAGGCCATGTTCAACCGATTGATGTAAGAACTCACATCCAGGGTATCTGTCTTATCGTTTGTCCCGTCAAGATTGGCGTAGCGGATGATATACTTATTTTGCGAAGACAATTTCTTTACAATGTTCAGTTTGCGATAAACCCCATCGATGGGCTTAATCAGAAAGAGTGAATCGCCATTTACATCATGCGAATTCATATTATAGATTCCCCAACCATAATCCGGATGGCCCGAAGCATTGCGGTTAAATGCACCTTCTTCCCAGGATGTTGTATTGTTAAAAAGTGGAGTCCAGGTTGACATTCCTGTGGTGTCAAAAGTTTCCCAACCATCTGCAGCAGCATTTGGATAAGCATATAAAGTCACACCAGCCCCGTCATTGGTAATGATACCAGCACTAAAAGCCTGGGTATAAAAAGCGATGTCCCAGGTGTTGCGTGGAGCGGTTTTTACCATGCCATTTTTGAGTGAGAAAAAGACCTCATCCACATAACTTGCGCCCATGGTAACATTATGCTCTTCCTGGGCCTGTAGATGCTGATTGTTTGAAAAAAGGAGTATGATCAAAGAGAATACGAGTACGTTGAAAGTTTTCATCGAACAAAAATTTTAAATAAAATAAATAATCCGGGATTGCACGTGCAACCGGCCTGATAAAAAAGAAAAAAGACTAAGAATCAGGTGGAATGAGGCGGAGCCCGAAGTCCGTTATTGGCAGGAATACCTGTAACAATAAATTGTAGCGGGCAAAAGTCAGGAAGAAAAATACCAAAAAATTGAAGTTTCAGGGTATTCTCAACTTGTCCGGAAGTAATTGCGGGCGATAAAAATGAATCTAACGAGGGTAAATCATTGGAAATGTGCAGGGATTCCTCTCTTTTACTGACAATACCTGCGGGAATAAGGGTACGACCAAAAATATGGTGTTGATGAAAATTTATGAGTGATCCAAGGTAAATCCAGAACACAAGGAAAGCCAGGCCAATAATGGCTACTTTCCCTATTCTGCTATTTAACTTTCTCCTTTTCATCTTAAATTGAATACCTGGCTACTGTTTTACATTTCACAATACAAAAGTAACATTTAACATATAACATTTAATTTAAATTGCGTCTAAATTAGCGAGGGGACTTTTGCGAGGGGGTGACTTTTGCGAAGGGGCGACTTTTGCGAAGGGGCGACTTTTGCGAACAAAGCGATGGGGCGACTGAGATACAAGAGACCAGAGACTAAAGGCAAAAGACTATCAGACTAACGACTTACAGACTATCCCGATAGCTATCGGGACTAACAGACTAACAGACTAAAGACTAAAGACTAACGACTAACCGACTAATGACTAACGACTAACCGACTAATGACTATCAGACTATTGACTAACCGACAAATGAAAAAAGGCTGTAACGTTTCCGTAACAGCCTGATAAATTAAAGCTCAAACTATGTTTAGGCCAATTTTACATTCACGGCGTTTAAGCCTTTTTTGCCTTCCTGAAGTTCAAAAGTTATTGAATCGCCTTCATTAACTCGGTCGATAAGTCCTGTTGCGTGAACAAAGTACTCTTTTCCAGATTCGTCATCAAGAATAAATCCGTAACCTTTTGATTCATTGAAGAATTTTACTTTTCCTGTTTTCATGATATTGGTAATAATTAAAAAATTAAGTGCAAATATAGTTTAAATATAATTGCAACAACACTGTAAAGATTTTTTTTTCATTATTTTCCAAATAAAATGAGCAATTTGTCAAAAAAAACGGTTTATCCTCTGAAAAACAGAGATAAACCGCCTGATTTTATATCATTTAGTAACTACAATGAAGCAATACTATTTTTTAAAATCTCAATTTTAGACAAGGCATCTTCCTTTTTTCGTTGCTCAATTTCAACAATTTCAGGTTTTGCATTGGCAACAAACTTATCATTGCTTAGTTTTTTCTCCACAGATGCCAGAAAACCAACTACATAATCCAATTCTTTCTGCAATTTTTCGCGTTCAGCCTCCAAATCTACGCCCTCTCCCATTGGAACGTAATATTCGGTTGATTTGACCCGAAATCCCGCAGATGCAGCAGGCTTTTCATCGCTATAGATAATTTCTGAAGTATTGCAAAGTTTAACCACAATCCCATCCATCTGTAGCGCAGGGTTTTCGCCCATAATAATCAACTCAATTTTATCCTTGAACGGGATATTTTTGTCCTTACGGATGTTCCGAACGCCCATTACAGCCTCAGCAGTGTGTTCAAATGCAGATAAAATATCATTATCAACATTCCCGGCAACCGGCATTTGATTGAGCATAATGGTTTCACCGTTTTGTCTTTCCTCAAGTATTTGCCAGATTTCTTCAGTAATGAATGGCATAAACGGATGAAGCACATGCATAAGCTTTTCAAAGAAGCCAACCGTTAGGTCAAGTGTTTGCCTGTCAATGGGCTGCTGATAGGCAGGTTTAATCATTTCGAGATACCAGGAGCAGAAATCGTCCCAAACCAGTTTATAGGAAGCCATTAATGCTTCCGACAAGCGGTATTTCTCGAAATTTTCCTCTATGGTCAAAATTGTGCTGTTGAGCCTGGCTTCGAACCATTGTCCGGCTACTTTAGCATACTCTGGCTGTTGAAGTGATTCATCAATTGTCCAGCCCTTAACCAAACGCAAGGCGTTCCATATCTTGTTACTGAAGTTTCGACCCTGTTCACACAGACTTTCATCAAAAGGCAAATCGTTGCCGGCAGGCGAAGTTAGCAACATGCCAACACGTACACCATCAGCACCGAATTTCTCTATCAATACAAGAGGATCGGGTGAATTGCCCAATGATTTGGACATTTTGCGCCCCTGTTTATCGCGCACAATTCCGGTGAGATAAACATTTTTAAATGGAATCTCATGTTGATATTCCAAACCAGCCATAATCATCCTGGCTACCCAAAAAAACAAAATCTCGGGAGCAGTAACCAGGTCATTTGTTGGATAGTAGTACTGAATATCAGGATTATCGGGATTGCGAATACCGTCAAATACAGAAATCGGCCACAGCCACGACGAGAACCAGGTATCCAGTACATCCTCATCCTGACGAAGATCAGAAGATAGCAAAGCAATATTGCCCGTTAGTTCCCGGGCTTTAGCAAGCGCTTCCTCATCAGATTTTGCAACAATAATTTCGCCTGTTGAAAGGTAATAGGCTGGAATACGCTGCCCCCACCATAATTGTCGGCTGATGCACCAATCCCGGACATTCTCCATCCAGTGGCGATAGGTGTTCTTGAATTTCTCAGGATGAAACTTCACCGAATCATTCATGACTACATCGAGTGCCGGACGGGCCATATCCTCCATTTTCATGAACCATTGCACCGAAAGCTTGGGTTCAATCACTTCATCGGTACGCTCTGAAAAGCCAACATTATTCACATAATCTTCAATCTTCTGGATGTGGCCGTGATTAAGTAAATCTTCAACAATTTTTTCACGCACCACAAACCTGTCCTGCCCGACATAAAGCTGGGCTTTCTCGTTTAGGGTGCCATTATCGTTAAAGATGTCAATGGACTCCAGGTTGTATTTAAGGCCGATGGTGTAATCGTTAATATCGTGGGCAGGGGTGATTTTTAGGCAGCCGGTACCAAATTCACGGTCAACATACTCGTCCTCAATCAGTGGGACAGAACGCTTAATGAGCGGAACAATGACACGCTTGCCTTTGAGGTGTTGAAAACGTTCGTCTTCCGGATGAAAGCAAACTGCGGTGTCTCCCAGAATCGTTTCAGGGCGGGTGGTTGCAATGGTTACCCATTCATCTGCAGGACCTTCCACCTTGTAACGAACATAATAAAGTTTAGATTTAACTTCTTTATAAATAACTTCCTCATCGCTGAGGGCGGTTAGTGCTTTTGGATCCCAGTTTACCATCCGCACACCACGATAGATCAGGCCTTTATTGTATAGATCGATAAAAACATCGATAACTGATTCATATAATGCCTCATCCATGGTGAACTTTGTCCGCTCCCAATCGCAGGAAGCGCCAAGTTTTTTAAGCTGTTCGAGGATAATTCCGCCATGTTTTTCTTTCCATTCCCAGGCATGGGACAGAAACTCATCCCGCGTAAGCGATGATTTCTCTATGCCTTCTTCCCTGAGCTTGGCAACTACTTTGGCTTCGGTAGCAATAGAAGCATGATCAGTACCGGGCAGCCAGCAGGCATTTTTCCCTTGCATGCGTGCGCGGCGCACCAATACATCCTGAATGGTGTTGTTAAGCATGTGCCCCATATGCAACACGCCCGTAACATTAGGCGGAGGAATCACTATGGTGTAAGGTTCACGATCGTCGGGCACCGAACGAAAGCAATTGTTGCTGAGCCAGTATTGATACCATTTTTCTTCAATGCCTGAAGGGTCGTATTTGGCGGGAATTTCCATAAGTATTAAGCTATGCCGTGTTATTTTAAAAGCAGGTGCAAAAGTAGCAAAAAAGGATGAACCATGGATTGTAGATTGTAGATTGCGGATTGCAGACTGCAGATTGAGAATCGTAAAGACCACGCAAAAACCTATCTGAATAAATTTTCAGTGGCAGGCGAAGCAACGCAAAGACAAAATAATGCATTTACTTCTTGTGTATTTTGTCATTATTTAATCAAGATTAAAACAAAGGGATCAGATATTCCGCACAATGCTTGTATTTTTGCATTCAATGAAAATAACCAATAATTTAAAAATAGTCGCAAATTCCACAGCATACTACCTGCTGTCCTATCTTTTCGTGTTTGTTATTTATCAGTTAACAACCTTGCTGGCGGCAGGTTTATTCCACTTTCCAGTAGAGTTGGATTATTCCCGAATAATATTTCTGGTTGCGCGTTATGACTGGTACTTCGATTCTGTTAAGATCATTTATAGCGCGGGGCCGCTGGTTGCGCTGATTACCGCTATTTTCATGGCTGTGGTCGCTTACAGATACAAAGAATATACCGGCTCACTCAAATTATTTTTTATATGGGGCCTGGTACACTGCATCAGCCTTTTTCTTGGCTCAGCTTATGCCGGGGCATTGCTTAGTGAGGGATTCGGCCATGTGTTGATCTGGATGTTTATGGGCGATACAGGAAAACTGATCATTACCCTACTTGCCCTTTTCCTGCTTGCCGCAACGGGGATTGGTATTTCACGGATGTTTCTGTTAAGCGCCAATACTTATTACAATTTGCTTAAAACAGAAAACCGGCTATCGTTTGTCATCAACCAGTTCATCCTACCTTTTTTTGCAGGAACCTTCATTATTATTGCCATCCGATTTCCGCTCAATGCATACGAACTCCTGCGGGTTATAACTCCAATCATTATCCTGCTGACCTTACTTTTAAACAGTTTTAGCTATTCCGTTCTCTATTTCGATGAAAAGCCAAAAAAAATAAAGTTGTACACCAGGTTAATTTTGGCAACAGCGGTTATATATTTGGTTTACCGGGTAGCGTTGCATTATCCGGTAGTGATAGCATTTTAGAAGTTTTAAAATGTCTTTTAACATCTAACGAGTTGACTTCGGCCGCGCCCAGACACCAAATCTGTTAGGAGATTCCAGAAAATAACCTAACAAGTCTTCCTTCGGACTTGTTAGGTTTTCTTGAGTACCCGTTTTAAATAAGAGCTTCGAATTTTTATACCTAACAGGCTAAAAAAACACCTGTTAGGAGAAATTCATTTCAAACATCCGGCTTCGACACACCTAACAGGTCAGCCTTCGATGGTTCGACATGGTTCGACAAAGAGCTCACCAACCAGCTTACCAACCAGCTCAGACACCAGACCTTAGGAGATTCCATTTTTGAATATCAACCTTCCTACTTACGCATTATAACTCCATCATTTTCACACCTAACAGGTCGGAAGAAGACCTGTTAGGAGAATCCTACTTCAAATTTCTTTTTTCTAACTTCTTACTTCCGTCTTATACGCACATAACAGATCTGCCTTCGATGGTTCGACATGGTTCGACATGGTTCGACATGGTTCGACATGGTTCGACAAAGAGCTCACCAACCAGCCCACCAACCGGCTCACCAACCAGCTCAGGCACCAGACCTGTTAGGAGAATCACTCTTCCTTCCTTACCACTTCAATGGTAAAGTTGGCTACCAATGCGGCAAGAGCGCCAACTGCTGCAAGGACCGGAGCGATTAAAGCGCCTACAAGTCCCAAAGTTACAGGAATCTCCAGGTAAATTTTACCATCCTCGTCCTTGATAATGATGCGGGTAACATTTCCCTGATGGATGAGTTCTCTGATTTTGGCGATCAACTCTTCGCCTTTTACTTTGAATTCGTTTCTTGTTTCCATTTTAATGTAGTTTTTCGCCACTAAGGCACTAAGGCTCAAAGATACACAAAGTTGGTTTTTTAAAGTTATTTCCAAAATTCTTAGTGCAACTTAGTGTCTTAGTGCCTTAGTGGCAATTAGTCCTTACAAATTAAACGCAAAAAAGCACTGTCGGTTACACACCGGCAGTGCCCATTTAGCAAAAAGCATTCCTTTTTTTAATCGATCAGATGCTGGTGCTGATGAGGAAAGTTGCCGCAAAAGCAATAATGGCGTACAACTCAGGAAATACCGCAAGGATAAGGGTATTTCCAAAAACATCATGTCCGGCACCGATGGCAGCAATACCATTGGCACATACCTGCCCTTGTTTGATTGCCGAAATCAGGGCAACAAATCCCAACACAAGACCGGCTCCAAAAATTGCAACGGCCTGGGCCAAAGTAATCTGAGGGGTCAGAAATCCCTGAAGGATAAAATATCCCATAAATCCGTAAAGTCCCTGAGTACCTGGCAAAGCGCTGAGTACAAGGAAATTACCAAATGCATCGGGATTCTTTTTAAGGGCACCCAGGGAGGCATTCCCACCGATGGATACACCGTAAACACTGCCGATACCGGCCAATCCAATCATGAGGCCAATGCCAAGGTAAGCTACAACAATAGGTTCCATAGTTTAATAATTAGGTATTGATTTGACTTAGGTTAATTTTCTGAAAGGGTGATATTTTTTGCCGCCTCCATTGAAGCCGGCATTTTTGTAAAATTCAACAAAGGTAAGGCGCATGGGATGCACAAAAGCGCCCAGTCCCGCCATAAACAAATTGATGCTGTGACCAATAACCAGGACGATGACCATAAAAATGGCTCCAAAAAAACCTCCACTTACCGACATGGCCAGGCTGTTGAATACAAATCCGAGAATGGCGGTAGCTATGCCTAGCGCAAACAGCCGGATGTATGACAACAAATCGCCCAATACGCCGGTAACCATATTGTAGGTGTTCCACAAACCCAGGCCAAAGTTGACGAAAATGTTTTTACCGGGCGAATTGAAAAACAAAATCATCACCCCACAAACACCAAGTAATCCATAAAGAAAAGGCTTAAGTGTTTCCATAGGCATCACCCCGAATTTACTTAACCCGCCGATGATGGCAACTCCCAAAAGGAGAATAATCCAGCCAATGGTTGACACGGCATATTTTATTCCAAACTGAACGGTTTCATTAGCCGCTTTAACACCCATACCAAAAAGTATCTGAATAGCTCCTAAAACAAGTGCCATGGCGAACAAAATATTATTCATATCGGTATTGTTGGCCTTATAAAAAACCTGTAATTGTCGGTATCCGGGAAGGCCGGTTTCATATAGATTGATACCAAAGAAACCTCCACTGATTACACCAAATACAAAGGTGGAGATACCCAGATAAGATATCAGGGAGGCAATGGGTTTCATGTCTTTGGAAACTTTGGATCTGGCAAGCAGGGCCACCAGGGTAATCAATATCCCATAGCCGGCATCACCAATGCAGAAGCCAAAAAAGATGGTATAGAAAGGAGCAAAAAACGGCGTAAGGTCAAGTTCGCGGTAGTTGGGCAGTGCGTAAAGCTCTCCAAGTACTTCAAATTTATTGGCAAAGCCTTTATTTTTCAACAATATGGGCACTTTATCTCCGGGAACCGGTGATTCCTTGAGGTAAACCACCCCTTGGGCATCCAGAAATTTATCGAGGACTTCGGAAGCTGCGGCCGGAATCCAGCCTTCCAGGATACTCAGGCGCTCATCGGCACCCTTTTCGGTGGTTTCAAATGCTTTCTTCAGTTCGGCATCCTGCAAGAGTTCCTTTTCATATTGGAGCAGGGCAGGCATATATTTTTTGGCAATAACATGCACCCGTTCATTCAGCTCAATCTGATGTTTTTCCAATTCCTGTTCCTGTTGCTCTATCTGTGACAGTGAGCGCAAGGGAACCCTCACCTCATCGGCATTCAAATCAGCAGGCATGCCTTTGCCCTGGTCAACAATAGCAAAATAGACCAATCCGGCAGACTGATTGATTTCAAAAACCGATTCATGATTGGCCAGGTCCTGATTCCACTCCCTCAATGGGGTGATGAACAACCTGATTTTAAATCCTTTTTCTTCGAGCTGATGAATTTTTTCGGGTGAAAAATCGCCCCAGGGCTCAACTTCAGCAGTTTCTTTGTGCAAGAGCGCCTTTTGTTGGTCAATCCTGGAATATTCAGCTTGTATTTTCTCAAATTCGGCAACAATGGCTGCGGCATCCACCGTCTCGTTGGTGATTTCAGCCTGCACTTCTCTGGCTTCAAGAAAACCAATCATTTTGTGCACTTCCTCTGCACGTTGAAAACGCGCCTGCACATCTTCAGTAACGGCTCCTTCCCTTTCAATAATATGCACCACGCCAAGTTCACGAAGCTTCAGCAAAAAGTCATCGTACTCTTTATGATACACCAGGAAGGAATATTTTCGCATAGAAACAATCATAAAGCTTCCTCCTCCATCCTTTGCTGACGGTCTTTAACAATTTTCTGGGCCGATTTGGAGAGGTTCTCCTCATCCTCCATAAATCGTTTGATTTTCAAAATGGCCTCTTCATAACCGGGTATTTGCACTTTTTCGTACAGGTTTACCTTTTGGGTAGTTTTGCGTCGGGCATGTTCAAGCAGGGACATTTTGCGGTTAAAAAATTCACTCTCAATGCCAATACTTGCCAATTTCTTAACTATTCCAACACCTTCTATAAACCATGAGGGTTTGTTGAACAGGCTGAATTCTTCCATCCGGAACTTCACATCTTCTAGCACCGGAATGCGTACGCCGGCAATTTTGCGGATGGAGAGTTGTACATCTTCCACCTTTATCAGGCTCAGATCAAATTCTCCCCACAACCTTACCATTCCCTGATAACTGGCAATGGCTTCTTCGAGCTGATGGTTCAATGCCTGGGCTTTATCTTTGGCTTTTTTCACCTCCATGCGCAGAGCCGCCTCCTTGTTTTTGATGGTGGGCAATGCCCGAACCCTCATCTTCAAGTTCTTGTTGAGGTCCTGCAAAGAGGTTTTATTGTATTGAAATTTTATTGCCATAGTTATTAAGGTTGAGACTGAGGGTTAGATTACGTTTTAGAAATTAGAAATTAGAAATTTTCTCTTCCCTATTGTAATCTGTAATCCATTATCACTCTGTCCAATATTGATCCACAAACTCCTGTTTAATCCCTACTTCCGCCTTGCTGAAATGCCGTCCGAACAACTCCCAGGCTTTATCGAGCATGGCAGTGGTATCAATGTTGACGTCAATGGCAAGCAAATCGTTTGAATAATCTTTCGCAAAACTCAGGGTGCGCTCATCATAATCGGTTAGGTCGAAGCCATTTTCAAGTTTGGTTTTGGCATTGGCCGCATCGGCATACAAACGTACCGCAGCATTCATCACCTGTGGGTGATCGGCCCGGGTTTGAGTACCAATAACCAACTGCTTCAGCCTCGAAAGTGAACGGAAGGGGTCAACAATTACCTTCCCGATGTCGGAATCGCGGCGAAGGAACAGCTGTCCTTCAGTAATGTAACCGGTATTGTCAGGAATAGCGTGGGTAATGTCGCCACCCGACAGGGTAGTTACCGCGATAATGGTGATGGAGCCGCCTTCCTGAAACTGAACCGCTTTTTCATAAATCTTGGCCAGGTCGCTGTAAAGTGATCCGGGCATACTGTCCTTGGATGGAATCTGGTCCATGCGGTTTGATACGATACTCAACGCATCCGCGTAAAGTGTCATATCGGTGAGGAGTACCAGTACGGTTTGCTTTTTGTCGAAAGCGAAATATTCAGCAGCAGTAAGTGCCATATCCGGCACCAGCAAACGCTCTACCGGCGGGTTTTCCGTAGTGTTTACAAAACTAATGATGCGGTCAAGAGCGCCGGCATTGTCGAACACCTGCTTGTAGTAAAGGTAGTCGTCGTTAGTCAGTCCCATCCCGCCAAGGATGATTTTATCGGCTTTTGCCCTAAGGGCAACCATAGCCATTACCTGGTTAAACGGTTGATCGGGATCTGCGAAAAAGGGGATTTTTTGTCCGGTTACCAGCGTATTGTTCAGGTCGATGCCTGCAATACCCGTAGCAATAAGCTCGGAGGGTTGTTTACGGCGAACCGGATTTACTGACGGGCCGCCAATTTCGCGTAGTTCACCTTCCACTTCCGGGCCACCATCAATGGGATGACCGTAAGCGTCGAAAAACCGGCCTGCCAGTTCATCACTCACTTTCAGTGCTGGAGGATTGCCGGTAAAGATAACTTCAGCATTGTTGGGAATTCCCTCGGTGCCCGAAAAAATCTGCAACGTTACAATGTCGCCCTGAATTTTCACCACCTGAGCCAGGCGTCCGTTTACAGTTGCCAGTTCGTCATAACCAATGTCTGTTGCCTGTATGGAACAAGTGGCTTTGGTAATCTGAGTAACTTTGGTATATATTTTCTTAAATCCGCTGGTTTCCATTAGGCCACTTTCTTTTCGTTGATGATTACTTCAAGCTCAGATTCGTATTTTTTGAAATCCTCGCTCTTATATTCTGAATAGTTCATCTGCTTGAACACGTTGATAATCTTTTTAAAGTAAGGGTTGACGGCCTCAAAACCTTCAAAATCAAAATCGGTCCGGCACACCTCCAACACCTTGGTAAGCATTTCCTGCTGACGTTCAATGGGGGTGGAAGCATCGGTATCGTCAAAAGCATCCTGCTGAAGAATTACGAAGTCAATAACTTCCGATTTCCAGTAGCGCAGGTGATAGTCAATGGGCACACCATCATCACCCAGAATGTTAATTTGCTCGTAGGCCTCTTTCCCACGAAGGAGCAAGTTTTTGGCTTCCAACACTTTATCAAGCCAACCGGGGCCAATATTTGCAGAAAGATATTCCTGAAGTTCAGGATATTCAAGATACTTTGAATAACTGTCAATGGGATCCACAGCAGGATAACGCTTGCTATCGGCCCGCTGTTGTGAGAGGGCGTAAAAGCAGCGGGCTACCTTTTTGGTTGATTCTGTTACCGGTTCTTTCAGGTTACCACCTGCTGGTGATACGGTTCCAATAAAGGTAATAGAGCCGGCCTTCCCATTGCGCAGGTTTACATATCCGGCACGGGCATAAAAGCTTGAAATGATGGCCGGGAGATCCATCGGGAAAGCATCGGGACCCGGAAGTTCTTCCATACGATTCGACATTTCGCGCAAAGCTTGTGCCCAACGTGAAGTGGAATCAGCCAGGAGCAATACTTTCAGCCCCATTGACCGGTAATATTCACCAAGGGTCATAGCGGTATAAACCGATGCTTCACGGGCTGCAACCGGCATATTGGAGGTATTGGCAATAATGGTGGTGCGTTCCATCAGCGCACGGCCGGTACGAGGGTCTTCAAGATGGGGGTATTCAGTAAAAATTTCAACCACCTCGTTGGCGCGCTCACCACAGGCTGCCACTATAATCAGGTCGGCGTCGGCCTGTTTCGATAAGGCATGTTGCAACACGGTTTTTCCCGAGCCGAAAGGACCTGGAATAAATCCTGTGCCGCCTTCCGCCATGGGATTCATGGTATCAATAATGCGCACCCCGGTTTCCATCAAACGGAAAGGACGCGGTTTATCAACATATGCCCTGATAGGCACTTTCACCGGCCATTTCTGCAGCATGGTAACCTTAACTTCATCACCTTTTTCGCCGGTAATTAAAGCGATTGGTTCTGAAGCTTTGTAGGTGCCGGCAGTGTTGATGCTTTTAACGGTGAACTTTCCTTCAAGCTTAAAAGGCACCATAATTTTGTGGCCAATCCAGTTTTCTTTTACTTCGGCCAGCCAATCGCCTGCAACAACCACATCGCCCGGTTTGGCAATTGGGGTGAATTCCCAGGCCTTGTCATAGTCGAATGCATCGGTATATTCGCCGCGGCGCAAAAAAGTACCTTCCATGGTATCCAGGTTGTTCTGCAAACCATCAAAGTTTCGCGAAAGTATGCCGGGTCCCAGCGTAACTTCGAGCATATGGCCCATAAACTCAACACTTTCGCCTACTTTAAGGCCGCGGGTGCTTTCAAAAACCTGAGTATAGGCTTTGTTGCCCATTATTTTAATGACCTCAGCCATCAGCCTGACACCAGCCAGATTGATAAAACAGATTTCGTTTTGCGAAACCGGCCCGTTTGCCTCCACAATAACCAGGTTGGCAATAATGCCAGTAACTGTACCGGTTGTTCGTTTATTTTCTTCCATCTTTTATCGAAAAATCTTTAGAAAATTCATAACTATTTTGCAAATCGCCAAGCAATTGTCTGAACATCTCCTCACCGGTGGCTTTGTCGAGTTTCAACCAGCGTTCAATGATGCTCAGCTTAATGTAATAGGCCAAAAGCACTTCAAGCGAAAAGTATTTAAAGGTGTTGTATTCGTCAAGAAATTCCCAGCGCATAAGGTCAATCGAGCGCTCGCGGGCAAGCAGGTCGGGCATTTCGGAAATTTGAAGCAATTTCTCTATCCACGGCCATTCGGAGGCAAGTCCCAGGTCGCGGGCATTGCTGCGTTCAATTTTTACGGCTGCTTTATTTGCCAGGATAATCTGGTTGTCATAAGGAATCTCGTTGTTCTTTGCAGTAATAACCAACAAAGCATTCTTCAGGTTGAGCTCAAAGGTAAACCACTTGCGCAAAAAGTCATACTTCAAGGTGAGCATCTCTTCGTAATACAGCGTAGTAAGCTCATTTTCAGGGGTGAAGTTTGGATGCAAAGGCGTTTCCGACTGCTGGCTTTTGATGAACTTAGTCATATAGGGCCTCAGGAGTTCGGGCTGATCAAGGGCAGAGACAAGGGTGTCCCATAAATAAACGCCTTCCCCAACCGCATCTTCCTTTTCTGCTTTGCGTAATACGGCAAGCAGGTTGATGTTGTCATAAACCAGCATTAAATGCTGAAACAGTGCCCAATCTCTTTCAGACAGGCCTTCCTTCAGCTCAACCCTCAATTCAGGGGTACCAAACTGCAATTTGCCCTGATCCAGAGTCAAATCAGGAAGGCCGGCAATGATATAGTAGTAATTTTGGCTTAACATTATTCAGCGCCAAATAGAAGGTTAATGGATCTGGGCCGCATAAACGAGCGGAAAAATGCTTCAAAGTCCTCATCGGTAAAGCTGATCAGGTAGCTGTTGTCTTTTGGACCAATCTTAAAGCCGCCCTTGATTTTATCATCAAAACGCACATCCACGCCAGCCTTCAATACTTCGTCAAGTCGTTTGCCAAAATATTGTTCCAGGGACTTCTCAGCCTCTTTGGGCATTACCAATGTGGCGCTATTGCTAAAACTATCCAATGCTTTGCGGATCATCTCGCCCATAAATGCTTTATCGCTGACTGCCTCCTTAACCGGTGCATCCACCACTTTTGTGGTAACCAGAGTGGCAATTTGCTGGCGAAGTGCGCTCATGGCCTGCTTTGACGACATGCGCAGCTCCGACTGAGCATTCCGCTTCATCTCTTCGGCATTCTTATTGGCCTCATTTATGATTTCTTCGGCCGCTTTGCGGGCTTGTCTTTTGAGTTCATCGGCTTCCTTTTGGGCTTTATCGAGGATCAAATTGGCTTCTTCCGTGGCTTTTTCCACGCCTTCGCTGTAAATCTTCCGGGTTAGCTCCTGAAGTTTATTTTCCATAATGGATATTTTTCATATTTGACGCAAAAATAGCAGTTTTTTTAAAACAAAAAATAAAACTCATCAGGTGCAAATACAATTACTTTCCTGACTGAATTTCAATCAACTGAATAACACATCATTGACAAATAGTCGATTGTTAATCAATTCACAAAAATTATAAATTTACCCAAAACTATATCAGATTTATGATCCATTTAAACTCTACATTTGCCATCAGACTATGGAATGCAGAGCAATCTCAACGCTTTGTACATTAAAAAGACCCCGGGAAATGAAAAGTAAATTATGGATTATTGGTTTAGCGCTTTCTCTGACAATGAGTAGTTGTGTAATTTACAATCCACAAATGACTGACATTCCGCTGATTGCCCACAAGGGTGATGCGAGGTTGGATGCCGGTATTTCATTGCTCACCTCGGCCCATGCAAGTGTTTCGTATGGACTAACTGACAAAATAGCCGTTCAGGGATTTGGCAGTATTGGGGAAGATAATAGGAATTATTTTCAGGCTGCTGTCGGAAAGTTTCAAAGCAAGAGTAATAATGCGGTTTTAGAAACCTATGCGGGTTTTGGTTATGGGCATGGTAGATCCTGGAAAAGTCAAGATAGTGGTAGTCTTTATGGAGATTACCAACTCTATTTCGGGCAAGTGAACTATGGCAAAATAGCCAGTGAAAAATCGAACTTTGAAACAGGCATCAGCCTAAAGGCAGGCTACCTGCATACAAATTTAACCGACAAGAATTATTATGATTTTACTTTTGAATATGGACCTTTCAGAAAAGTCATCGACGAAAGTATTTTATTCGAACCTGCCGCCTTTATCCGTGTGGGCGGCAAACATGTAAGATTCACCCTGAAACTGGGTGGTACCTATATTTACAAGTTCACCAATACAAGCAATGATCTGCCCTATGCTTCCCTGAACCTGGGACTGGGGATAAACTACAGGTTCTGATTTCCCGGATTCTAAAAACAAAAAGTGCTTCAATTCGGTTAAAAGCCCCAATTGTCGTACTTTTGCAGAGACATCAAACAAGACATACACTACATTGACTCATAAAGAAATGAAGTCTTTATACACCCTTCCGTTTATTGTATTTGTGATTGCAGTGCTTTCGTCCTGCAGCTCAAATCAAGGCAAATCATCAGACAAAAAGATAATAACGGTGAGCATTTTGCCCCAAAAAACAATACTATCCCGAATTTCGGGGGACAAATTCACCATCAATGTGCTGATTCCCGAAGAAGGAAACCACGAAACCTATGAGCCAACCGCTCAGCAAATGGTGGAAACGGGTAAATCAGTGGCCTATTTCGAGCTTGGCTATCTGGATTTTGAAGTTAACTGGCTTAGCAAGTTAACAAGGAACTACCCTAAAATGCAAATATTTGATACTTCTGAAGACCTGGAGCTTATCCAAGGCGAAGAAGAGATTCATGGAGACCATGTTCATCACGGTGGAATTGATCCGCACATCTGGCTCTCAGTGAAAGCAGTAAAAGTCCAGGCCGCCAATATGCTCAAAGGGCTTATCGCGTTGGATGCACCAAATTCAGCTTACTATGAAGGGAATTATACACAATTCTCAGCTGAGCTTGATTCACTGGATCAGCAAATCAAAGAAATCATAGAAACTTCCGGAACCCGGGAATTTATGATCTTTCACCCTTCCCTGGGATATTTCGCTCGTGACTATCAACTTAACCAAATCCCCATTGAGTTGGAAGGCAAAGAACCCAGCCCGGCTTACATGAAACATTTGATTGACCTGGCGCGGGAGAGGCATATAAGGGCAATATTTGTTTCAAGTCAGTTTAATACGCAAAGTGCATTGACTATCGCGGGACAATTGGGTGCGGAAATAGTGGAGTTTAACCCGGTTGATCCCAACTGGGAGGAAAATATGTTGTATATTGCCAATAAAATTGCCGGAACCAATCGTTAACGTTGCGCCTGCGCCATGTCAGAAATCATTGAAATAAAGAACGCAAGTGTTGGATACCAGGCTGATGTTGTTTTACAAAACATCAACCTGAGCATTTATGACAAGGATTACATAGGGGTAATTGGCCCCAATGGAGGCGGCAAAACAACGCTGGTAAAACTCATCCTGGGTTTGCTAAAACCCATGCAGGGTGAGGTGAAGTACAACTTTCCCGAAAATGGCAACCGCATTGGCTACCTGCCGCAGGTGAGCCAGACCGACCGCAGTTTTCCCATCAGCGTGAAAGAAGTTGTGCTTTCAGGTCTCTTATCGGGCAAAACAGGGAAAGGCAGGTTTACCCGCGAAGACAAAACACGGGCTCTTGAAATCCTTAACATGATGGGGATTTTACATTTGAAAAATAGAAGTATTGGCGCACTTTCGGGAGGACAGATGCAGCGTGCTTTCCTTGGAAGGGCCATTATTTCAGAGCCCCGCCTGCTTATCCTGGATGAACCCAATACCTTTGTTGACAATAAATTTGAGCATGATCTTTACCAATTGCTTGAGAAGTTGAACGATAAGATGGCCATTATGATGGTTTCACACGATGTGGGAACCATTACCACGTATGTTAAAACAATAGCCTGTGTGAACCGTAACCTGCATTACCATAAATCCAACATCATCACACAAACTCAGTTAACAGCCTATAATTGCCCCATTCAACTAATTACTCACGGAGAAGTTCCACACACTGTACTGGGCGAACACCATCACCATCACCAACATGATTGAACAACTTTTTCAACTGTTTGAATACGAATTTTTCAGGAACGCGGTTTTCGCCTCGCTGCTGGCCAGCCTTACCTGTGGCATTGTGGGCAGCTACATTGTCGCAAGACGTATGGTTTTTATCAGTGGAGGCATTACCCATGCTTCCTTTGGAGGCATCGGCATTGCATACTTCATGGGCTTGAACCCTGTGCTTGGGGCAGCCGTTTTTAGCGTGCTTTCCGCATTGGGAATTGAGTATATTTCGGGAAGAACCAACGTTCGGGAAGATTCAGCCATTGGCATTTTGTGGTCGCTGGGCATGGCTTTGGGAATCATTTTCGTGTTTATGACACCAGGGTATGCACCCAATCTCATGTCGTATCTTTTTGGCAGTATTCTAACTGTCTGGAAAACAGACCTGTGGCTGATGGTTGCGCTAAGTATCATTATTGTTGGCTTTTTCCTGCGTTTTTATCACACCATTCTGTTTATCGCTTTTGATGAAGATTATGCCCGCTCGCACCGCATTCCGGTAAACCTCTTCAAATACATCCTCATCAGCTTAGTTGCGTTAACCATTGTGATGAACATTCGTATTGTGGGAATTATCCTCGTTATTTCATTTCTTACCATTCCACCATCCACCGCAAACCTGTTTACCAACAACTTGCGGCACATGATGCTTTACTCCACATTAATAGGCATATTTGGTTCGATAGCAGGTATTTATATTTCTTATTTTCTGAATATACCTTCAGGCGCAACCATTATTTTTGCGTTTGTAATGATCTTTGCTGTGGCCAAGATCTTTCAAATCATAAGGGTAAAGATGATGGTGAGGAAGCAGATAAAAGGGTAATGTCCACAATATTCTATAAAGTGGATATTCTTCTAAAACCTTTCGCACAAAGACAGTGAGCCTGTACAAAATGCATTAAATAACAGACCAGAAAAATAATTAGGTATTTCTGCACCAAATGAATATTTTTTGACTATATTTACAAATCAAAAGTTGAATTTACAGCTTGAATCCATTAACTGTTAACTCAGGCATTAATTCTACCAAATAAAAAACTACAGTTGACTTTGTCCCAAATAGCAATGTCAGAATCAACATTATAAACACTCATAAGAGACCAGAAATAAAGGGTTCATTACTTTTAATTATCCATGCATATTCAATATTTGTACTGTGATTAATAAGGATGAAAAATTAAAAATACTTAATTGGGTTCTGCTGGTTATAACGGCAACAATTGTTTTATGGATTGGCATGAAATTAATCAAAATGATTTCAGCACCAGTGCGTAAAGAAACTACTGCTGTATCTATGGCATCTTCTTTATTAAAACTGGCTGATAGTCTGACGAATTCAAAACCTGATTCTGCTGAAATTTACTACCACCAGTCCATTCGCATACTTCAAAATGAGGGAAGTAAAAAAAATAGTTTGCATCTTCTATCGCTATCTCATATAGGATTGGCCAATTTATATACCGAAACCGGCAATTATACAAAAGCATTATCATATGATTCAATCGCAATAAAAATTGCAAGTGAAGCAGGCGACAGGCAAGTATTGGCAAAGGCTTATATGGGCAAGGGCAAAGCACTATACAGATTGGGCGAATACACAGATGCCATAAATGTGTGGCAACAAGCAATGGATCTGGCTATTGAAGTAAACGATCTTGAAACACAGGCAAAAATTACCTCTAACAGGGCGATGATCTATTTTTACCAGGGAAATATTCAAAAGACTATTGAAGGTTTCAGCAATGCTCTTGACATAGGGAAAACACTGGGAAATCAGCAGATAATTGCCGGTAATTATATGAACCTGGCCGTAGTGTACAATAATCTTAGCCAAAACGACAGTGTTTTAGGCTATTACAACTTTGCCTTACAAACCTTTATTAAACTTAAGGATAAAAACGGTGAGTTGTTGTGTTACCAAAATCTGGGAAGTGTTTCATATAACCTTGCAGAGTTCGACAAAGCGATCGAGTATTACGAATTATCTGTTGAACTTGCCCATGCAATGAACGACAAATTAAATACTGCAAAAGGATACCATAACCTCGCAGAAGTATATTCACACCTGGGTGATTATGAAACCGCCAACAGCCTGATGTTTAAATCCATTAAAATTAAGGAACAGATAAATGACAAGCTGAGTCTCGCAAAAGGTTATTCCGGTATTGGCGAATTATTCTTAAGGCAGAATGAATACAGGAAAGCACTCGTGTATTTTGAGAAATCGCTAAAAATTAATCTTGAACTTAACAGTGCCAGTGATATTGGAAGCAACTACAACAATATAGCTACAATATACAGTGCTTTGGGCAGAAGGGATACAGCAATAGCATACTATACAAAAGCGCGGGTTTTCTACAAACAAACTGGAAACAACTGGGGCCTTTCAGATTTGTTTATCAATCTGGGCAATGAATATACGATAACAAAGGATTACCCGAAAGCTGAAAAATACCTACTCAAGGCAGTGGCACTTAAAACCAGCATTGAGGATGACGAAGGGTTGGCCATCGTTAACTATCACCTGGCTCATCTTTACTCCATGCGAGCTAAGGAGGCGGATGAAATTGAAAAAGCAGGTTTATTGCTTAAAGCTGAAAAAGCAGGAATTGATTCGTACCAAAAAGCTGAAAGAATTGCGACCATTCCGGTAATGCGCGATGCCAGCAAGGTATTGTTTGATGTTTATAAACAGCAAGGGCGGTTTAATACAGCCCTGGAATATTCCATTCTCTCTAATTCGCTGAACGATTCCTTGTTGAATAATGCGAAGATTCAGGCATTGACCTTCGCCGAAGCCCGGTGGAATGTTGAAAAAAAACAACAGGAAATCAACAATCTTGAAAAGACCCGAAAGCTAAACCAGGAAATTATTCAACGAAAAGAAATTGAAACACAACAGCAAAAAACAATTATCTGGTTTATTATCGCGGTCTTTGTTTTGTCATTGATTTCAGTTACTGTTTATATACTTTTTATGCGAAAGAAAAGGGATGCAGAGTATCAACGGCAATTAGCCGCCATAACAGCCCTGCGGATGCAGAATGCAAGGAATTCTATGTCGCCTCATTTCTTCTTCAACCTGTTGGCATCGCTTTCCGGATTATCAGAACAACCGGAACTTTTAAAAGTAAAACTGGAAAGCCTTTCGCTTTTGCTCCGGAAAGTAATTGAAAATATCGACAGAACAGCCGTTCCATTAAATGAAGAACTTGATGCGGTAAAAGCCTATATCAGTTTGTACAGGGAAAAAATTCCCGAACCTTTTACCGTTGAATATCGAATCGAAGAGGGAGCAGCCCTTGAAAGCCTGATTCCTTCAATGATGATTCAAATCCCCGTTGAAAATGCGATTAAGCATGGGCTCATGTCCATAGAAGGAGAAAAGAGACTGATTATCAGTATCTCCAATTACAATGAATGTCAACATATTGAAATAAAAGACAACGGGATTGGTTTAAATGCGTCGAAAGGACTTTCGACCGGTACAGGAACCGGGCTTAAAGTGCTGCTGCAAACCATTCACCTTTTGAACAGCAGGAACCGTAGCAAGATCAAATTTTCAATCAATGAACTGAAACCTGATAATAATGTTGTATTAGGTACAGCGGTAAGGATTGAAATTCCATTCAAGTTCAATTATTCCTTATAAATAAAAACGTGTTCAACCTTTAAGGTTATGCATAGTGCGCAAAAAATCAGGACTGTCATTGTTGACGACAACAAGGAGTTTCTTGAATCGTTGACGGGTCATTTTATTTCATTTCCTGAGATAGAACTTTGCGGGTCTGCAACCAGCTACAGGCAAGCCCGTGATTTATTACTGAACGAAAAACCGGAACTGGTATTTATGGATATTGAAATGCCTTGCAAAAACGGTTTTGAGTTGTTGAACGAGGTTCGCGAAAAGGGTGCCACTTTCTCTGTTATCTTTTGCACGGCTTACGACAAATATATGATAAAAGCCCTTCGTGAAGCTGCATTCGACTATCTCCTGAAACCTGTCGTTCCCGAAGAACTGCGTTTGGCAATCAAGCGGTTTACTGAGCTAAGGGCTGTGCGCTCCTCCGAAGGAATTACCCCGCCATTGCCGTTAAAAACCAGCCTGCCCGAAATCATTGCACTGCCAACTATATTGGGATTACGGTTTATTGACAAAAATACTATACTGCTTATCCGAAACACGCGCGAAACGCTTCTGTCAAAATCATCGTGGGAAGCCATGCTCACCGATTCATCGGTAATAAAACTTGGCGCCAATACCACCGCCGAACATATTACACAGTTGTTGCCCAAAGACCGCTTTTTCCAAATCAACCAGTCGTGTATCCTTAACCTTGCCTGGATGCATACACTCGAATTCAAGACCCACCGATGCTTGCTGATTCCTCCTTTCGATGCACTGGAACTTTACGTTTCACGCGCGCAACTTTCAAAGTTGAAAGAGGTTTTCGAGGTTTTCTGAGAAATACCCATTTTTTCGACTTACTTCTTCGTTTACGGAAAACCACAGTTAAAATAATTTGCCTGATTTCCGTTGATTCTTACCAAATATCCACGCCTGGAACCAGATTTTCTAAAAGTCGGGTTTTGTGGCTTTTATAAGGGTCTTGTATTGATTAACTTTATAGTGGAATAAAAGCATTGAAGGAGCAATCATTTTATTTCTGAACGAGTTATTAAAAACACAAATTTAAGGATGTGGTTTTCTCAGGCAAATCAACATTAACAATCTATAAAAAATGAAAATGATGAAAAATATAAAACTTATAATAATCCTATTAGTTTTAATAGGATTTAATAGCTACGCACAAAAACCAACAATTAAAACTCGGCAATTTAAAACATTTGCCCAAAAAGGAACTAAATTATTCGTGAAATGCAATTGTTGGGATGATGATCAATTTAAACAAGTTTTTTTAATTGAATTAGGAGGGAAAGGTATATGGAGAATTGTAAATAATGCTCTTGAAGCAGATTTCGTTCTTGATGTGAATGCCTGGTCACGCCCTCAAATAGCAGGATTTGTTAATGAGGCTTATATATTGGTTTATGATAATGAAGATCATTTGCTTTACAAAAGTGATTTATATATAGGTCAACCAACTGTAGTCAACGGTTATGACTCGCGCAAAGCATTGATCAAAAATCTTATTCATAATGGTTTACTGACAGAAATCCCGAAATCAGAATGGCTTTATAGTGAGCCTCTTGATTTACTTGGTTCTAGCAAAATTGCCGAGGAGAAATATAAGGAATCAATGGTTTTATTTTGGCAAGGGATAGATTACTTTAACCAGTATAATTATAAGGAGGCCATAAAACTGTTTACAAAGGTGCTATCACTGAACCCTTATAACTCATTCACATATGAATGTCGTGCTATTGCATTTTGCAATCTTTCAATGTATAAAGATGCACGGAAGGATATTCTTGCTGCAATGAAATTAGACCCGTATAATAAGCAAAACGATTCTACCTATTATAGTATCATGATTGGGAGAAATGATAAGTTTATGAGGACTTATGGACCTGGAGGAACCATGGATAAAATAAGCAGCGGACTTCAATCTATAAATCAGTCTATTACTTTGATTAATCAAACCAATGTTGGAACAACACCTCCAAAGAATACCACTATAGTTGAAACCCCAGCAAAAAGTAATACAAATAAAGGACATCTGGAAAAAGTAACATGCACCTATTGCAAAGGTACAGGAATAAGTCCTTATCCAAGTCAGGGAACTTGTTTTGGAATAGAGTCAGATCATTGGTGTGATGTTTGTCATAAAACAGTTCCTTGTTCACATGGCCCTCACCTGAATTGTCTTAACTGCAAAGGAACAGGGTATGTTGAAAAGTTTGTTCATTAAAATGGAATGAAGCAGTGTGAATTATCAATACATAAAAAATTGAACCATGAAAAACCCGACTTTATTGCTAATTATGCTGGCAACCATCTATTTGATTTCCTGCAAAAAAGATCCGGATCCCAATCCTGATATTTCACCTGTAACTTCTGTCCAATTGATGAGTTCATCAATTACGTTGGTGGTGGGTGCAAGAGAAAAGCTTCTGTTAATTGTTGAACCGGCAGGAGCAACCGTTAGTAATGCCAGTTGGAGCTCATCGAGCACCGCCGTAGCCAGCATTACAGAAAAAGGAACTGTAAGTGCAATTGCTGTTGGTGAAACTATTATTGATCTACATATAGCAGGCAAGCTTATCGGACAATGTGCAATAAAAGTCATTACTTGGCCTATCGCAAATTTAAAGATGCCTGATGTAGAGTTTCCTATTGCCAAAGATGCGTTAGTTTTCATTATGGGAAATGGATTTAAATCCGGCGATAAAATTTGGCTTCGAAAACTTGATGGTTCAGGAGAAACGCTAAAATCGACAAATAACGATGGGGATATTTTGGCTCAAATCATAAATCAGACAGAAAACTATATCTCTTTCCTTTGTTCAATTGCCCCCGGTTGGTATTCGTTAGTTTTGGAACAGAACAACAATAAGTTCTATATGGGCAATATGCAAGCCGAAATACCCAATATACCCGAATATGTGTACGATAAAAATAAAATCTTTTGGGAAGACACTCATTGGCGTAGATTTCATTTAAGAGGGAAAGTGAAAGAGCTGACCCTTAAAGAGGAGGACTTTGTTGGTAATTCTTACTTTTTATCCAATAATGTATATATATTCAGTCAAAATGGACTAATAGAAGAAGCCATTTCTTATGGAAATTTTGATCCCATTTTTGGACCTTCACAAGAGAATTATTACTATGATAATAAAAACAGGATAATTAAAATAATCGATAAATATAATGATAATATAACCGGAACTTGTGAATTAACGTATGGTGATCATGAATTTTATTTAGATGCTGTGGGAATTAGGGGGATATTTGGAACAGGTGTATCAAGAGAAAGTACTGCGCTCTGGTTTAAAGGTCTTACCCAATTCAAATACTACGATAGAAAAAATGGTACCCTAAAAATTCACCACACCAAACAAATCACTCCCGGCTCAAACTCGTTAATCACTATAGATACAATTTTTAATAATAATGGAAGAAATTCCGTCACTAATTCTACATATACCTACAACGGCAATTTCCCAATTAAGTTAATAGAAAAAATTTATTACTCTGGAATATATTCATTCGAATACGTGAGTAACTATGAATTCTCGACAAATGGTATGCCAATAAGCTTAACCAGATATGGAACGTATGGAGAGGAGGATTACTACTCTTATCAAAAATTCATGCAAAACTGTCCTTTTGAATTATTATCAGAACTAGGAGAGACTATTTTTGAATATGACAAAAACTGGAACTTCACAAAACAAACGTGGGAAGGCAATCAATTTAATTCTTGCTATTATTTTTCTTACGATGAATACGGAAACTGGACGCAATGCATTGATTTTACAACACATAATTCTAATTCTTTTGGTATAACAACCAGAAATTTTACTTATTGGTAGATTTGATAGCAAAATCTTGTTCTTATACCTTGAATGCAACTTTATAGCGGCCCGTTGTCGCGTATTTACCTTTACTGAACTCATATCGTTCGGCCTTTCTTTAAGTCGATTGAAGCGACACACTCAAAAGTGCATTGGTTTGCCAGAATTTATCCATGCTAAGCCTATTTTTGACTACTTCAGCTTTCCCAGGAAACCACTGCCAAAATAATTTGCCGGATTTCCGTTGATTTTTACCAAATAAACACGCCTGGAACCTGATTTCCCAAAAGTCGGGTTTTGTGGCTTTTATAACGGGCTAGTATTGATTAACTTTATAGTGGATTGATGCAGATTTTTTTTGCACAAACATCCAACTTTATAAGTAAATACAAAAAGCCATGAAAAAAATTACAATTTCAATTTTTGCGCTCTGTCTCTTGGCATTTACCAACCGCGATACGAACACCTGGGTACAGAAAGCATATTACGGTGGCGGGCCCAGAAGTGAAGCTGCTACATTTACTATCGGCAACTACGCATATGTTGGAACCGGCACAATGAATAATCCACAATTAACTCAACTAATAGAAAGTTCATTCACCAGAACATTATACAGATATAACGCTGCTTCTGATGTTTGGAATAGAATGGCAGATCTTCCTGTTTCTGCGCTGGCAAGAATGGATGCCATAGGTTTTTCTATTAATGGGAAAGGCTATGTGTGTGGGGGCAGGAAATTTGTAATGTTAAATGAGCCCTTTTACAATGTAGGAGATATATGGGAATATAATCCTGAAACAAATCTTTGGTATCAACGAACAAGTTTCCCCAGGACAGGAGGTATAAGCAATGGGATTGGGTTCTCCATAGGATCTAAAGGATACGTGGGCCTGGGCATGGCAACCGGTTCCGCAATGGGGACTCAATATGGTCCACAGAATGACTTTTATGAATACAATCCTTCAACGAATTCATGGACCAGGCTTAATGACTTCCCGGGTGCTCCCAGATATTGTGATGTTGGGTTCTCGTTGAATGGCAAAGGCTATGTAGGCTTGGGATATACTTTTGCATACCCAAATCCTACAATATACTATAAAGATTTTTGGGAATATGATCCGGCGACTGATGAATGGACACGATTGCCAGATTTTCCCGGAGAAGGTCGGTATCAGCACGTTCTGGGATATGGAGTAGATGGATGTTGCTATGTAGGGTTAGGCACGATAAATGATTTTTACAAATATGACGTGGCTCAACGAGAGTGGACAAACCTCAGTTACTTACCTGGCGCTGAAAGAACCGGTTCATTTTCATTCGGTGTAGGACCAAACATTTATTACGGTGGTGGTTTAATAGGCAATACCCAAGGCACTGTTGTATCTGATGTGTGGGAATACCAGACTATCGATTACACTGCTGTAAAGGAATCCAAACTTTCTGACTTCAAATGTTATCCTAATCCAACGCATGATAAATTAAGAATAGAAATGCCTGAAAACCACACAATGTCATCGGTAAAGCTTACCGATATGAGTGGAAGAGTTATTTATGAAAATAACGGTAATAAAAAGGCAATGCTGGAACTTGATTTAACTAATTACAAAAATGGCAATTACGTATTACAAATTGAAGATGAAAACGGAACTATGTTTTCAAAGAAGATAATAAAGTACTAAAAAGCAAATGGCAATCTCAAAACCAGAGAAAAGAATTGGAATTATTTCGCATTTTTCAAAAAACAGTTCACACAAAAAAACCAAAAATCATGAAAAAATCTACTTTGTTGCTATTGCTTATTTTGGCAATAATAAGCACACAAGCACAGGACATTCAAATTAGTTTTGTGGGCACCGGGGCAAGTTCCACCGTTGATAGTGTGAAAGTTGTGAATGTTACCCAGGGGACATCTATAACCATAGGTGGCACAGAAGTACTTCATCTGCCGTCATCACAAGGAATAGAGCCGAATCCTGATGCATCAGAAAACACTTTGCGCATTTACCCTAACCCTATGAATGAAAGCAGCACCATTGAATTTAGGGCTACTTCTTCGGGTACGGCTACAATTGAATTGTTTGATGTTACAGGGAAAAAAGTAGCCGGTTTACAAAACACACTGGCTGTTGGCACCAACAGCTTCAAAATTAGCGGACTACAGCACGGAATCTATCTTGTAAGAATAAGTTCAAAAGAATATGCTTACTCAGGCAAATTGGTAAGTACCAACACAACCCATTCAGCTATAAGCATAACTTTTGAAGGCTGGAAGGCAAATTCACCTCAAAAGTTTAAAAGTGCTGAGGAAGCAAACGCTATATCATTCAACCCGGGCGATTTAATACTTTTTTACGGAACCTCAGGCATATATATCACTATTGTTGCCATTATTCCCAGCCAAAATATTGTTATCACTTTTAACTTTGTGGCCTGCACTGATGCCGATGGCTATAATTATCCTGTCGTACAGATTGGCTCCCAGATTTGGATGGCCGAAAACCTGAAAAGCACCAGATACCGGAATGGAGATATCATCCCGAATGTTACCGGCAATGCTGCCTGGCAAGGTTTATCAACAGGTGCATGGTGCTATAACAATAACGATGCAGACAATGTCGCCATTTATGGACGACTATACAATTTTTATGCAGCAATCGATAACCGCAATATTGCCCCCTCGGGCTGGCACCTGCCAACCAAAGCGGAATGGGCTCAGTTAACAGCATCTATTGGAGGCAAAGCTAACGGTGGCAAACTTAAAGAAACCGGTACAATACACTGGTCAAGCCCCAATGTTGGCGCCACCAACGAAACCGGCTTTACCGCACGTCCGGGTAACAGCCGCGACTATGATGGACATTTCGGAGTTTTAAGCCTGGGCGCATGGTGGAACTCAAGCCCGGCAAATAATGATACCATTTGGGCGAATGGTTTAATATCCAATAACTCTACTTTTGTGGTGGTGAGCTACCTAAAAAAACAACTGGGAATTTCTGTCCGATGCGTTATGGATGATTTTCACTCCGTTTATACCACTGCAATTAGTAATATAACATCAACAACTGCCAATAGTGGTGGAACTATCATTTGGGATGGCGGTGTGCCCGTCACCGCATGTGGTGTGTGCTGGAATACAAGCGGCAACCCCACAACCGCCAATAGTAAAACAACTGATGTTGCCAGTTCAGGAATTTTTACTTCTACGCTAACCGGTTTAACAGCCAACACCACATATTATTGCCGGGCTTATGCCACCAATAACCTTGGTACAGAATATGGGAATGAGGTAACGTTTAAAACACTGCAGTCAACTGGAACCGGAACTGTAACCGATATAGATGGTAATGTTTACAATACAGTAACTATAGGCACTCAAACCTGGATGGCCGAAAACCTAAAAGTAACACACTACCGGAATGGGCAAGCTATACCAAATGTATCTGATAGTGTCCAATGGGATGGCCTTACTACTGGTGCCTATTGTTGGTATAACAACGATATAAACTGGAAAGATGCGTATGGGGCACTATACAACGGGTATACCTTAAATGACAGCAGTAACCTCTGCCCCACAGGCTGGCATATCCCCAGCAAACCCGAATGGGTTATACTATTCTTTTATTGTGTCGATCCAAATATTGCCGGCTATTATTTGAAAAGCTGTCGCACAGATCCTGCCCCCCATCCAAGGTGGGAATACCCTAACTCTACAAACAACAAATACGGCTTTTCAGCTCTTCCGGGCGGCTACCGTGATACAAGTCATAATAATTTTTCATGCATTGGAACCAACGGCTTTTGGTGGAGTTCTTCAGAGAGCAATTTCGGCAATGGCAATTTTAGTTACCACTACCTCAACCACTACTCTGATATGTTTTACTCGAACTGTTGGTCTAGAAACGCAGGTTTTTCAGTTCGTTGCCTCAAAGATTAACCACGTGTCACTGTTATGAATTGATTTTATTACCGAGCCAAATTCTTCTCTCGTGCTTCTATGATTTTTTTTTTGCGATGGAAACTTTGATAAATAAGGCTGCCTCAAAAGGCAGCCTTATTTATTCGTTTTTAACAAGATAATGTTGACAACATTTACATTTGCCTGAATATCAACATATTGATATTATTATTTTCATCTTATAAAAATAAATTAATCAGAATTAAAAAGGCGGAATTAAAAACTCCGCCTGTCCATTTATGTCATTTTTAAAATTAGTGAGCTTCGGGTGTCTTTAACCTATCCCCCGTTTTCTCAATCACCTCTTTTTTCCATTCATCGGAATATCCCGGGAAGGAAGGCGATTGGGGATAGCCCCAAGGGTTGCGCAGGAATTCACCATCTTCTTCCTGCTTTAAGTTGCCATCCATGTACTTTACGAGCAAAAACTCACCCAGTTTGCGCCAACGGGCAACGGTATTTTCAGCGGTAAGCGCTGAATAGGCGGTGAGGTGTTCACGTGCCCTTTCGGGATCTGTTTTATAAAACTCAAGGGCCTTGTTGTCTACTTCTGCTATCTCGGCAGCAAATTGCTGCTCAAGTTCAGATTGCACGGCTTTAAGATCGGGCATTACCCGGTCATAAAACAGATAGGCAAAATGTGCTACCCTGGTGAAAACCCAGAAAGCAGCAGTTTCGGAATAGGTTAAGATATCACCGTTTCCTTCGGCTACACACATAGGAACACTTTGAATTCCGCAATAAAAGGGCATATAGACGGTTGAGCCTGCATCATCTACCCCAAACCAGAAAATGCCGCCGATGGGATCAGGAAGCCAACTCCGCATTTGTGCGATAAAGGAAAAGCCGGTTTGCTGGGTAACGGTTACCCTTTCATTAAAATACTCCTGACCTTCATAATCCCAGGTAAGCGGCCTCCAGCGGTAGGGCGAACCGAATGGTCCGGCACCCACATCCTGCGACATATCCAGTTCGGTTCCCTGCAGATAATCGCGTTTGAATTCCATCAAATCCTGAGCACTGAGTTTGCGATCGGGCTTAATGTATAAGGGCATTCTTTCCTGATCTATTGCACCGGCTGCATAATCAAAATATTTTTTCATGTTGCTGTTCACATGGTTGAACATGGCCCAGACACGCAGTTCGCAAAAGCGGGCTGCACCAAAATCCAATGGGGCATACACATCGCTGAAGCTGAAAGTTTCATCTTTACCGGAGAAGTAGTTTTTAGATTTCGCATAAGAAATTACATCGTGGGCGTAAATTACTTCCACTTCAGGCTGATTAATTAATTTGAAATTCTTATTGCTGATGGATGTTTTGCCATTATCAAGGGGAAACTGGGTAATGCGTGCATGGTTGGCGTGAGCCGAAATGTATCCATCGGGAATGCGAATGGCCACCCAAACTGCACCCTTATCTGCATTTACCATTTGTTTGGATTTCTTGTCCTGAACCATGTGGTTACCTTTACCCACGATTTCCATTATCCAAACTTCGTTGGGATCGCCTATTGAAAAAGACTCACCTGAGCTGGCGTAGCCATATTTTTCAACCAATTCAGCAATCACCTGAATGGCTTCGCGGGCGGTTTTGGAACGCTGCAGCGCCAGAAACATCAGACTTCCATAATCTATAATTGCCGTTGTATCAACCAGTTCATTGCGTCCACCGAAAGTGGTTTCTCCAATTGCTACCTGGTGCTCATTCATAAAACCAATCACCTGATAGGTATGCGATGGCTGTGGAATTTTGCCTAAAGGCTCGGCTGTTCCCCGGTCATAAAGCGTAATCATACTCCCTTCCGGCCAATCCCCGGCAGGTCTCCAGTAAAGTTCGCCATAGCGTATGTGTGAATCCGCAGCATAGCTGACCATGGTACTGCCATCGGTGGATGCGCCCCTGGTTACCAGGTAATTGGTACATGCCAAGGAGGGAAGTGCAAATAATAGAGATAGAGAAAATAAAATTCCAAATCGATGTTTCATAATTTTAATACTTATTTATGGTTGATAATTTCTTCAAAAAAACCTCTTTAAACACCTAACAGGTCAAAAGAAGACCTGTTAGGAGAATCCTACTTCCTACCTCCTTATTCCCCAAACATTAATTCATAATACCTGCCAATACGATCAGAAAGTTCAGCAATAGAGATATATTTACTCACCCTGAACGTTTCCTTTCCATCGAAAAAGACAAGAATGGTCGGACTTGCAAACACCCCGTTTGAAGCTGAAAGTTCAGGAAATTTAGCAGAATTAATATAGGTATGACTCATTTTCGGAAATTGCTCGGATACCATTTCCTCAACCTTTGGTCGTAAAGCCACACAAGGAGCGCATGAATCGTTATAAAAATAGAGCAGAACGGCTTCGGAGGATTCATTCAAAGCATCGAGTTCAGTCTGAGTAGTAATTTCAGTTTTCATGGGGCAAAATTAGTTTAATTTTACATCAGGCATACATGCTAAAACAGCGATTTTCTGACCAATATCAAGAAATGAAACGATAGAAATATTAATTTAGAATTAGGTTACAAAATATAAATGGCTCTCTTAAAAAACCTAACAGGTCGGAAGAAGACCTGTTAGGAGAATCCTGTTTCAAATTTAGAACTTCCTACTATTATTCGGTGGTTGAGCCTGCCTGAGTGCCTCTGGCAGTCAGGCGCAGTCGAAACCATCCGAATTCAACCTCCTACCTCCTACCTCCTACTCCCATTTACCATTATTCTACCAAGGAAATTCATGTATTTCCCCTGCGCTCCTTTTTCCCTTTATCGCCAACCAAAATTCCAATCATCATCAACACGGAGGTAAGGATAATAATCTGGGTGATCAGGGGCTCATTTACGAGCGAAATCCGGTTGGGCGGACTGATGGACAAAAACAGCAATATGGTTACGAGTCCCCGGGGGGCTACCAGCAAAAGTGGTTTCATGGGCATTTTTGTGATACGAAGCTGAATGTAACGTAAAAGAAAAATGACGTACATAATCGCGATCGACCATATAAATAAACCGGGGTTTAATATCTGCGAAGTATCCATCAGGTAACCGAACAACAGAAAAAAAACTGACCTGACCATAAAGGTAGCTTCAATGGTCAATTTACTAAACTTGTCTATTTCGGATCTTAAGGCTTCAGGATGGAATTGCTGCATGAACCTGAATCGCCTGAATTTCTCAATATTTCCCAGGAATAATCCAAAAACCAGTACAATAATAAGTGCCGGAAGATGGAAATATTCTGCAATGGCATATATAAGGGTTACCAGCAGGATGATGGGAATATATTTGATGTGATGCTCTATTTTGCTGAGTAAAAGCAACAATCCAATGGTTGCCACAAAAGAAATGGCAATAATAATAAGCATTTGCAATCCAAAATGACCAAACGAAGCCAGATCAAATACTTCATTTACCACAATAAAATTAAAGAACAATACACCCATTATATCCGATAAACTACTTTCGGAGATAATAAATTCCTTGTGCCTGGGACCCAGGTTTCTAACGCTCGAAATAGCAATTGCACTGCTCATTATACTAAAAGGTATGGCATTGATCAGGCTTTCACGCAGGGGAAGTTGTCCAAAGTACATGAAAGCAAATGCAAGTAGGAAGGATACGCCAATCAGACTAAAAATGGCCCCAATAAATGACTTTCTGATCAGCCCAATTTTGGATTTAGTCAAATCAAGTTCCAGCGAACCTTCCAGTACGATAAGAATAAGTCCGATGGTGCCAAGCATGGGCAGGAATGCAGAAAAATCGGGCAGATTAATGTGAAAATTCACAGTCAATTGCCGGATTACCCAACCCAGCAACATCAGCAATAAAACCGATGGAATCCTGGTTTTGGAAGAGGTAAGATCAAATAAGTAGGCAATAAGTAGCAGGACACAGAAAGTAATGATTACAGCCATATTCGAGTTTTAAATCTTTTTCTTTCCATACGAATCCTCTACTTGTATGATGCAAACGGAAATCTATTCCAGGTCATTAATAATTTTAATTTCATTCAAGGGGTCAAAAGCCTCAGGTTGATACTGAAGCACCAGCGTGCAAAGCTTTTTGTCGTAACCCATCACCGGAGAGGCCGCAATGAGCTTTCCATCAGGCTGAGACACAACAATGGTAGAATCTGAGGCTAAAAGTGCCGCATCAAACATGCCCGCAGAAGACTGCCCTTCGAGTTTCTTATTGGTTGAAACCATAAAAGTCCCCGATGGTTCAATCAGGTGAATGGATTCAAGGTTCTTTTCCCTTACCATATCGTTGGTAAAAAGCACAACCTGCTCCAGATTCTGCCGCAGAAGTTCCTCGCGTATGGTCCACACCATAGGTTTGCAAAGCAATACAAGCATTTCCTTGTTTTGATTCTGCATGTGAAGGGTAGCTTTTTCTATCACAGCATTTCTTTCCCTTTTTCCCTCAATGTCTTTCCAAAAGTAAACAACAACTACTGCAAGTATTGCAAACAATAGAATAGAAATTACCGGGTGCTTTCTGATAAAACCAGGCTTAGCTGTTTCTGGGGTAGGGTCAGATGTACTTATTGGTTCATTGCTTTCCATCTGATTATCAGGTAAATCAGTTTCGTAATTATTTGACATTGGTGTTTGTTTAGATAAAACAATATTTTTTCAAATAGAAAATCCATGCCTGGCAAACACGAGAAACAGAAATTTCCAGTTACTGCCATTACATATGATTGAGATAGTAAAAATAGCTATTTATCCTCAATATTGGTGCAAAACATATAAATCATTTATGAGGGAGGTGCCCAAATTGTGAAATGAACTTTATCAAAACTTTTACCGATTGCATAAAGCTATTTTTTGAAAAATATATTTTGAAACGACAAAGCCCTTGCTTACCTTTGGGATTGTGCAAATTTTATAAAATTTAAAACTATGAAACGTTATCTGATCGCCATTTTACTGATGTCATTGAGCAGTTTCGTTCTAGGGCAACAATTTCCGCCACCGGAAAATTTTATCACTTCCTATCCCCTGGAAGAGGATTCCGTACATATCACCTGGAACCCGCCTTCCAATGCATCACCCGCGCATTATAATCTATTTTTCAGTTCTTTTTGGCATGATGATATTGAGTTCAAAATGGGAGCAACAAGCCAGACGGAAGCAAAATTTCCGTGGCCGGACTTTACCTATCATATGTGCTATGGCATTTCTGCATCCTACGAAAACCCCGCAGGAGAATCTGACACTATTTATGAATGTTGGACACTTCTCTCCCATTTGAATGACCCTTATTACCTCTTTAATTTTGATTCTATGGGACATTTAGGGTTTCTTGTAGCAACAAGAAATATTGGCAATGAAACCTGGAAGTTATGCGAAGACACCTATCTCTCTCCATCCCGTTCAGCCAAATACCTTTCAGATACTCCCGGAAACAGCAGTAGTTTGTGGACTGCTTATTTTTCATGGTTCTCCCCTTTTAATCCAAATTTGAGCTTCTGGTATAAAATTCCTAAAAATCAAGGTTTATCTGACACGCTGAAAGTTTATGTTTGGAACAATTCGAGTCTAACACCGCTTTTGCAGCCCCTTTCTTCTAATGAAGAATGGCATTTTGTTGAGATTCCGCTTTCTATAACGTCCGGTAATTTTCAAATTGGTTTTGAAGCAACTGCAGCGGGAGGCAATGGCGTTTATCTGGACGATTTCCGGGTATTTGACGAAATTGTAAGTGTAAAGGAACTGGACTTTACGACCGCCTTGGTTGATATTTCCCCCAATCCGGCCTCATCCTTTTTCAACCTGAATTTGAATTTACCAGAGTCGGCGGATGTAGAACTGACCTTATGCTCTATGGAAGGGAAAGTGATAAAAACCAATATTAGTCAAAATATGATGTCCGGAAAGCAACATATAACGATGGATGTATCTGATTTAAATCCAGGCATATATCTTGTTTCGATTCAGGTAAATGACAACATTATAAATCAAAAGCTAATAAAGCACTAACGCCAAAACTTTGACCTATCTACTAAAGAATCATGAATGGATAATCTCATCACACTGAACAAGTCCAATATCGACTCCGAACACATCTGTTGTGCCTTTTCTGATGCAAAATGCTCAGAAGGTTACCAATTAAAAAAAGACTGGCTGAAGCAGGAATTTGAAAATGGCTATGTATTTCGGCGGCTTGATGCAAGGGCAAAGGTTTTCATGGAATATGGACCGGCTGAAAAAGGCTGGGTACCCATTCACGCCCCGGGGTATCTGTTGATTAATTGTTTCTGGGTATCAGGGCAGTATAAAGGCAGGGGCTATGGAAAAGAGTTGTTGAGGCTCGCACTTGAAGATGCCGTTTCTCAAAAAAAGAAAGGATTGGTAACCGTGGTTGGAACCAAAAAGTTCCATTTTATGAGCGATACCAAATGGTTGCTGAAACAAGGCTTTGAAACGGTTGAGACCACACCTTCAGGGTTTAGCTTACTGATGAAAAAGATTGACCTGGATGCAGAAAATCCGCGTTATAACGAACTCGTGAAGCGCGACAGCATAGATCAGGCCAAGGGATTGGTTGCTTATTATTCCAACCGTTGCCCCTACACCGAATTTTATGTGAATACTTCATTACGGGAAACAGCAACGATTAAGAATTTACCTTTAATCATCATTAAATTTGAAAACATGAAGCAGGCGCAGGAATCCCCTGCCCCGGCAACTATTTTCAGCCTATTTTACGATGGAAAATTTATCACCACAGATGTAAGTGTTTGCCTGGCGAACCGCTTTGATAAAATATTGGGTAATGCTTTTCACTGAGATGCTGTTTTCATTCAACTTAATCTTAACTGCAAACACATGGACTTAAGAATTTTAAGTTTGAAAATGCTCATTTTAACAGGTCTCCTTTACATAGGGGAAAGCCCTTCGGCACAGGAAAATACAAATTACGATACAGTCTCATTTTCAGGAAACCCGGTTATAGAAGGTTGGTATGCCGATCCTGAAGGCATCATTTTTGGCAACGAATTCTGGATCTATCCAACATTTTCAGAGGATTATGGACAAATTTACCGTTCTACCGAACTCTCAGCCTCCCAAAAAGATGCACAAAAAAATACCATCAATCCACAATATCTAAAGCAAACTTTTCTTGATGCCTTTTCATCAAACGATTTGGTTTCTTGGGTAAAACACCCGCGCGTATTGGATATTAAGGACATAAAATGGGCGGCATATTCCCTTTGGGCACCATCCATTATTGAGTACATGGGTAAATACTATCTGTTCTTTTCGGCCAATGACATTCAAAACAATGAAGAATATGGAGGAATAGGCGTAGCAGTAAGTAATTCTCCCGAAGGCCCTTTCCAGGATGCCAATGGCAAACCACTGATCAGCGAATTCCACAATGGCGCTCAACCCATTGATCAGTTTGTGTTTAGGGATGATGACGGCCTGATTTACCTGTATTACGGTGGCTGGCAGCATTGCAATGTAGTTAGGCTTGCTGCCGGTTTAACGCATATTGTTCCGTTTGACGATGGTGAAATTTACAAAGAAATCACCCCTGAAAATTACGTGGAAGGCCCATTTGTCATCAAGAGGAAAGAGTATTATTACCTCATGTGGTCTGAAGGTTGGTGGGGAGGTTCCGATTACAGCGTTGCCTATGCCATGAGCACTTCACC
>SWCB01008891.1_pt1 | contig 48183 bp, 30 predicted proteins | sample 4692901 | NCBI WGS metagenome assembly SWCB01 (sample SAMN10267276, study PRJNA491770) | bioreactor metagenome | isolation source: DHS bioreactor inoculated with subseafloor sediment | place: Japan: off Shimokita Peninsula | collected 2006-08 | reverse complement strand
GTCATAATACCTCTATACCCTTGTCTTTCAGGTTGTTGACTGATTAAAAAGTCGATATAATCTTCTTTAAGGTAGTGAATGTTCTCAGCAATCAAATCATAACCGATAATTTTTATTTTACCTTTTAAACTATGCCTATCCACAAATTCTGCTACTCGATATGTTAGTGCATTGGAAACAAAAATGCCCCTTAAATCTTTATGTTCGTCCAGTACTTTTTCAAGAAGGGTCTGAAAATCGGCTCCAGTATGCTTCCGTTCAGCGTTATGGATACTGATTTGCAAGTCACTATTTTCGAGAAAGTAAGACTGGAATCCCGCAATCCGCTCATTGATGTGATAATCGTCCGGAAGAACTCGTATCGCAGCAACTGTACCTGGTTCCCTTATGAGCATTTTCATAAGTTTGGCAGCCAATCGGCCACTCAAGAATGAATCCTGTACAATGGATTTCACACACTTGGAGTCCGGGACAATAGAATCGAAAAATATATACGGTAAGCAAGTAGGAATTTCCTTAATAAATTCTTTGGATACGGAAGACAAGACAGGTGCAATGAGCAATCCGTCTAAATCAGAATCTAACACTTGTTGACAAGCATTGGCGAACGATATATGAGAATACCGATCATAAAAAAAATGGGTCACATGTACTTTATGTGCCTTCAATTCATTTTTTGCTCTATCAATTCCTTTGTACGGCATAGCCCAATAACCACTGTCCTGCTCTATAAGTGGCATGAGAACACCGAAGTTGAACGTTTTTTGGAGTTTTAAATTTCTAGCGGCAACATTGGGTTTATAATCCAGTTCCTTTAGAGCTTGACGGATCCGTTTCTCGGTTTTCGGTGAAACGTTACCCCGCTTATGAAGAATACGATCAACGGTTCCGATGGAAACTTTAGCTCTTTTCGCAATTTCCTTGATGGTTACCATGATATGAACATCCTCTAAATTATATATTACTTTTTTTTCTTATCACGAATTAGTTTTCAGAGCAAACGCTTTGCAAATGCTACCATAATTTGGACTTTTACAAACGGTCTCATATAAACGAGACGATCTAATATCTGACCTTAATAGGATGTAAAAGTTGATAAATAATAGACTCTCGTGTACGTACACATTATATTGAGAATATACACTAAAGTCAATAAAAATATTGACTAGTAATCAGTTGTTATTAAAATGGTATCAATTACAATTTTGGCAGGAATTCTTCTTTTTGCCAATGATTTGAATAAATCGGACAAATCATCGGAAGAATTAATTATTCCATTTGTGCAACATAAACATCAGTTCTGCCATTCATTCGGGAATTATACGACAACCATTTCCCATTATCGGACATGGTACAGTGCGGATGACTAGCCTGTGAATTTGGCCCGCCGAAATATTCGCTGTTATGTGCAAAAACTACTTCGGTTTTCGGATGACCGAAATTGTCTAATTCCCTCCAGTTGAGAGCAGTTACATGCCTGTCAGTAAGAAGGTTGTCAACAAACAGGATATCTTTTGTAGTATGGGCAGCTGTATGCCCATATGCAAAAACAGGATAGACAGATTCCCAAACAACTTTCCCATTCATATCTGCCACACCAATAAAATGTGGTTTATTAGGTTTAATCTGGTTAAGTCGAGCTCCCTGTCCGTAAGGAGATACAAAGTTTTTCATACCTTTCGCTTCGTATATTTCACTCAGGCTTTTCTCACCCGAGCTGCCATGATAATAGACATGTGTCCCGTCATAGTTCCAGTTTGAGTGGATGGCAAACTTGTTTTTGTCATTCGGCCTTATCTCAGTCAGTTTCCCGGTAGGTATATGGACAGACCACACCCTCGAAGATTTGCCATCATCTCCACCCATGTAAAACAATGGAGGAAAATCCCTGTCAATCAGACAATATTCAGGGTTGGTTGGGTTGGCAATAACATGGTTGTTTTTACTATTATCATCCCGAAACACTTCTTCCATTTTGCCGGTTGTTATTTCAAGTTTAAACAATGAGGATCCAACACATTTATCTCTGATTTCGGGAGAAGCATCCCATTTAATTCTGTTGTCGTTGTATGGAATAAGAAGATATTTTCCGTCGCATGTACCTGCAGGAGGTTTCCAATAATGATCTTGGTCATTATTCTCCCGCCCAGATATCAAGGGGTATTCAATTTTTTCCGAGGTAAGAATATTGTAAAGAATTACCGAATTACCTGCAATTACTGCAGTATATGGTGTGTTTGGCACTGTATAACCGCCACTTGTAAAATGAAATTTGTCACCGGGTTTTGAGTGATCCAACACTTTCAGATCACCAGTTTCAACATTGGCTCGGATTAATGCCGACCCATCTTTGCGGTTATTGTATGAACCAAATACTATGTAGTTTCCATAGAATCCTGTTTTAATGTGGTAAGTCGATTTTTGATTAAATTTACGGTTGGAAGTAATCCTTCTCATTGGTCTGCCACTTAATTCATCCGGAAAAATAATCATTTCATTAAATTCTTCCCCTTTTTGTGGGATGCGGTCATACTTCTCATCAAGAACAATTTCTTTAGTCAAACCTTCATTGACCGATGCCGAAAGCAAATTTGGGACACTTACTGCACCAACTATTGCCAGTGATGATTTTAATGCTTGTCTTCGCGATATTTTCATAAAAAATAGTTCCCCATATTTTTCTTTTTAATGATTGATTCCAAAAAATAATTATAATAGTACTTAAATATCCAAATTGATAGGAATGGTTTTGTCGTAAGCAACTTCTTGCGTTCCGTCTTCAAATTCAACAATGAGTTTTGCTTTTACCGTAAAATTAGGAAGAGATTCCGGTAGTTCAGGTACTTCTACAACTTGTCTGTAGTTTTTTACTTTCTTGTCTACCACTTTCTGCTCTTTCACAGCAGTGCCTACGGATTCCTTGATGGGCTTCTTATAAGTCATGCAGTCCCCGAAATTAGAATAAGTCATGGTCCCTAAAAGTTTCATGTTCGGGGCTCCGTACCCAACGATTTTATCTACAGTACAATTGATAGAATTGTTAATGTCCACCACTTCTTCTGAAGGAGCACTCCCTATTATTAAATCCATGTGAACGTTCTGGTTGTAATAGTTAAGATCAATGGTTTCATTTTCCTCTGCTTTTTCACCTGCCAGTCCGGCAACGATTCCAATATTCAAATCTTCACATCCTTCGGCGGCGATAACACCATTGTTATAATCTTCGGCGGCCATCAACGGTATTTTTGTACCTTTAGAATCAAGTATCCATAATGTAGCACCACGAGACCCTGTTAAAGTTCCGGTAGAAAAAATAGTACCTCCAGTCAGACCACATGTTCTATCCCATTTACGACCATCATAAATAATACAAGCTCCCCCACCCCATATTTTCATTTCTTTAGGTGTCCTTCCTGATGCCTCAAGGGTTCCAAAATTAATGACACTAACGTTCTCTATTTTGCTACTTCTGGTAAAAACATCACTCGGAGCAACGTATATAAGCGGGTAGTAGTTTCCACCGTATTCTGATACGAAGCTCGAGCCGGTTCCCTTAGGCATCCGAAGCGTAGCGCCTTCTTTTATAATCAAAGACACATTAGACTTTGATATTCTTACCGCATCATTAACCGTATAGATTCCTGGCTCAAGGATAGTGATATCACTGTTTTCCACAGCCCATTCGATGACTTGTCTCGGATCAGAATGCTCGAAAAGCGTCTTCTTTGTCTTCGCTGATTTCGCATAAGTTATATCGCCTGCCTTAGAGACAAGTATGTACTTCCCAGATTGGTCTGCAACCCCTGCACAGCCAACCACAACAGCAAGGAACAAAAGGTAGCTGAAAATCTTTGAAATATTTTTAAATCTCTTTCTGGCGTTCAGCATCAGCATGCTGTTGGAAATAACATTAAAATTGTAATTTTTCATTTTATACCTTTTATTTATCATTTAAATATCCAAATTGATTTTTTTGAGCCGGTTTTAATTCCGGTAATAAGACAAAAGCTATTTTATCGTGGCCAATTTGGGTTAACCCGGTCAAAAATATTTTCACCCTTTGTCCTTTGGGCATAAAACGACTCTTAATTTTCCATTTAGACAAAGCAGTCTTGCCCATTTCATTCTATAGTGCAATCTTCTTCCCAATACCTCCGATAATAAAACTTCTATTGTCTAATCATCGTGATCCAAAATCGGCAACCAAATGCTAAAGGTTTGCCAGGGGGATGTACCAGTTTCAAAAAAAGGTCTATAAACCAGATTTACTTCGTTGGAAGAAAATTTGTTTTCGAGATTAGTTTCCTTTCCTTTGATATATACCCGATGTCGTTCTATTGGCCAAATACGTTGGTTGGCAGTTTCAAAGCTTATTTCTGGTTGTTCCCAGGATGCCTTTTGTAGCGATGATAAGTCCGGTATAACATTCTGGAATGTTGCAGCTTTTTCCTGCGTTTCTTCCGCGGCAAGGATAATCGGTCCTCGTGCCAATGCATACCTACCATCACGTTGGTGTGCAACAATAGGCATGGGAAGATTCAGAATGATTTTCGTTTTACCTGACCATATCCGATTAACAGTTGCATATTCTCCCGCTTCGATTGGTATGTTCTGCTTTGAACCAGAGACTTGGATTGTTGCTGATTGAGCGAAGCTGGGGATAAGCAGTTGCAGGTCAAACTCTGTTGGTTGTTCAACTTCAAGGTTGATGGTGATTTGTCCATCCCAGGGGTAATTGGTTTGCTGACTAACGACGACAGGGATTCCGTTTACGCTTGTCCTGAAGATGGAGGTTTCATACAGGTTGATAGCCAGTTTGTTTTTACCGGTCATGTATGCGAAGGTTGGGATAAGTGCAATGGCCCTCGGCCCGTTCGAGCCGCAGCAGTGCATCGCTTTAGAATAACCCATCGTCCACCAATCACCACCTTCCGCTGGCGCATAGTGGTTACCTTCCATATGAGTATAGTAACACCACTTGATGCCGTCTGGATGCTGTGCGGCGAGCATATGGTTGTAGATGTGACGATGGAGAATTGCCGCATAGCGGCTATCGCCCGTGGCTCGCAAAAGCTGCCAGTTCATCTGAATCCACATGACCTGGTCGCATGTTTCAACGCCTAAACCAGATGTATTAATAGGTTCGTTGTGGAAAAGGGGATCTGAAGCCGGGGCGCCGGTTATGTAAAGATGGTCGTTGGCTATACTTTCCCAAGCCAGTTTTGCTGCATGGAGTCCACGTTCGAACCCTGTGCCACGCCAATTTTCCACCAGCCCGACATAAGTGCTCATCATCTCGTAGCCTTTTCCGTTTCCAACGTTAGCCACCGAATGTGTATTTTCTATATTAGTCATTAGCTTAGGGCCTGCATCGGCTCGACGTATAATATATTCGCAAAATTCACGATACTTTCCTTCGCCCGTATACTGGTAAAGGAGACTCATCGGTTCCAGCACCGACGTTGAGGCCAAACCAGCTTGCGTTCCGCTTTTGGCAATGTCCCTTTTGTCATCTCCAAAGGTTTGGATAAGTAAATCCCCTACTCGACGGCAAGTTTCCAAGGCTCGTTCATCACCTGTGGTACGATAGTAACTCAGTAGGCCGATAAGTACATACTTGTGGTTCCAGACATCCCAGCCATGTTCAAACTCTGTCTTCCATCTGTCTTCCTTCAAATAGGTCCCCAGGTAACCATCTTCCATCTGACAATCCATTAGACCGTTAGCGATTTGTTGGATTCTTTCGGCTAGGGCTGTATCATTAGGCTTATTTTCCAGCACCAGTGTTGCTGAATGAAGCCATTTTCCTACAAACTCGCCGGCATATGCAGCATTCAACGACTTGTGCCAGGAATCAGAGCCGGGATGTTTTCGAAAACCGGACAACAGCATTTCCTCTTGATAGATATGGCTCTTTAGTCGGCCTTCCCGGCTTATATCCATACGATTGCCTAATAAGCCATCCATAGAAACCTGTCCCGGCTCAGGCGCTTTATAGACATCCTGTCCGACAACCACCTTTTTTGGTTCTCTCGCTGCCAAGGTTGAATGAAGTAATAACAGGGGGATAAGAACTGTTAACAGAAAGATTTTGGTATTCATCGTAAATTTTCCTTTTATTATGCTTCTAACTAGGCTGTTGAAAAAGCCCCGAATGTTTTTGTTTGCAATATACTCTTCTGGCTTCTGCTTTGGTTATCTTTCCATTGAGTACTTCGCCTATTACTTTTAATTTGAAGTTATTTCATTCTCCTCCATACAATTTATATACTTCTGAACCGGCACTTAAAAACGCTCCAGTTCCGTAAACTTCAGTTTTGTCGGCCCAAGCTTTACCAGGAGCGGCTCCAATGGGCTGAACATAACCTAACATGCCTTCTTTTGTGACATGACCAACCATAGCGTTCCATCCCTTTTCTACCGCTGGAGCATAGGTTGCTTTATCCAAAATTCTTTTGTTTATACCCCATGCCAAACCATAAGTATAAAATGATGAGCCACTTGTTTCAGGTGTAGGGTAAAACTCTTGCCCCAATAAACTCATTGACCAGTGGCCTTCTGGGGTTTGAATTTCAAGCAGTTTTTTTGCCATTTTTTTGTAAATTTTCAAGAAATACTTGTATTCCTTGCTCTGGGGACTGAGCTCATTCATTATATTCGTAAGCCCTGCAAATACCCAACCGTTACCTCGTGACCAAAATATTTTTGTGCCGTTGTCCATTTTACCCATGTAGCTTTCGTCGCGGTAATACAGGCTCTCTTCTTTATCAAACAAAAAATTGGTCGTTGCTTTGTATTCAGCCATCATAAAATCGAGATATTTTTCTTCACCTGTAATGTTGTATAGCTTTGCCCAAACCGGAGGTGACATAAACAACGCATCGCACCAGTTCCAGCGAGATTGATGATATGGGGACTCCCAATGTAATGATGTTTGTGCAGGATGGAGCATGATAAAATTGAACTGCTCCTTCGTTGGTTCAAGCATATTCTCATCCATATACTTTCGATACAGCTCAACATATAATTGACCTACAGTATGATCATCCGCATGGTATTTGCGACTGTGTAATTCCCACTCATGTTTTTTTCCAATTTCTTTGAGCCAGTTGTAATATTTGTCGTCATCAGCCATTGCAGCCCATTTTACCATACCAACGTACAATGCACCATTTGTCCAATCCAGCGGGTGGTGGGGCTTTGTATATCCGCTATACAAATCATGATAATGTTCTATTTGCCAGTCAGCAACTTTACCCATGACTTTTTTTACTTCAATTGGTTTTATCTCTTGAGCTTGTGATAAGGTAGCAATTGCAAATACTGCAAACACCGTAATAATCTTTAATGTCTTCATTTTATGATAATTGTTAATGATTTGATATGTGAGTGAATTCAACATGAACTTGTCCTTATATTTTGTCTATTCGTTTTTCAATTTTCTAATTAATTTAATTTGTACGTCTTAGTTTTTTAGACTTGCATACAACGGTAAATTGTATGAGTAGTGGCAGGTTGCGTGGCACTACCCTGTCAAATTGTGATAAAGTTTGAGCAGACTACAAACGTTGAAGATACTGCTATTGCGGCTATTGTTTTTATACTTTTTTGTATGCTGGACTTCATTTATTCGATACTAAATGAATATACTTTAGCTTTTTTGATTTCAATTTCAAGGCTGATATTTTCTTCCTTGATTTTATTATTGAGCTGAAGTATTTCATCCGTGATTGTCTTTGTGATAGATTTAGAAGTAGCAATTTGCCCTCCATCACTATTCAAAACGGTTACTTTAATTGAACCACCCTTTTCAACATCAGCAGTTAATTTCAACGCCCCACCTTTGTAACTAATTAACTTTGTTACGATTACACCTTCTTGATTTCTGTTCTTCTGCACATATCCGGCAAAACCATCAGGACGAAGTGTGGCTAAATTTAAGGAACCATTTCGCCAGCCAAAATGCAGCCAATCGCTTCCACCATAATAAAGTTGAATTTGATTCTTTTTAATAATCGGATAAGCACATGCATAAACACAACCATAATCGTAATCTAATTTCTTTTCAGAATTATGTATCAAAGGATTACCTGCATCAATTCGATACCATTTTTTTGTATCCGGACTCCATGTCAATTCCGTATGCACCCTATCTGTTTTTTGATTATGAATAGCTACTAATCCTAAATAAACACCTGCATAGTAAAAATTGGGCATGGCATATGGCTGAAGATTTTTATCGAGTCCTTCTAATACAACTTTCTCTTTTGTCCAGTGAATAAAGTCATCACTTTCAACCCGGGCTACCTCTCTTCCCATTTTCCCCCAAGTCCGTGTAATACCAACGTACTTATTTAATGTTGGCGCCCAAAGAGCATTATTGTGCGTGTCTCCCGCTACCGTCACATCTCCTTCGCATGGTTGGTACTCGTCCCAGTGCAAACCATCCTTGGAGAAACCTATAGATAATTCCTCAATTTTAAATAAAGCTTTATATCTACGATTAGGATCTTTTTCATGTATATCTTTAAAAATACCTGCCCCATGAGGTCCTGCCCAATGATCTCCGTCTTGGCCTTTTCCACGCCAAATAATATTATTGTTCTTATTTCCTTCAAAATCAGTTAATCCCAGATTAGGTTTCTCCCAATGAATCCCATCTTTGGATGTCGCATAGCAGATAGCCATCTCTCTTTTATCCGGAGCATCGTAATACTTCTCACGTTCTTTCAAAGACATACCTTTAGCTGAATTATCAATTATAAAAGGGCTATACCAACACTTATACAATTCATCGTCATCGTCATATATTACGTTTCCATATAAATTATCAAACCGTTTTTCCCAGGGTTTATCTTCTACAAAAAGCGGATTGGCGGAACTTTTTTCTACTTTCCCAACTACAAGTTTTGTATTTTCTACTTCTTCTATCACCCGATTATCTAAAAGAAGGTATTTAGTAAAACTTGTTTCCTTATTTTGACCAAAACAAGGATGAAGAATATAAAATACACCCCATAACAAAAATACAACAAGGTTAAATTTACCTTTCAAAATAAACCTCCTAAAAATTAATTGAAAATTTGAAAGAATTTGTCTTTAGATAATTCTTTCTTATGTCTATAAAGTTTTAAAATTGGTGTTCAAATAGTTTTAAATCAGGCAATAGAGGAGTGGAAAGTGATATTCCCTTTTCACTTAATAAATAATTGTTTCATTCAACTTAAAAAAGCCTGCCCGATCCAAATCGTTTTTTAGTTCAATTAATTCTGTATGGGAGAATTTCCGAATTGGTAACCTGCATGGGCCACAAGAAATTCCGATAAATTCCATAATCGCTTTGCCCGCTCGTACACCACCTCCGTATTTAATAAGTATCTTTACCACATCTATAGAAAATTGCTGCAAACTCCTGGCAATATCCATATCATTATTATTATATGCCTCCCAAAGTTTTAGATATATCGAGGGTATATAATTGTAAGTACTCCCAACGGCCGCCTTTACACCAAAACTAAGGCCGGCAAGAAGAATTTCATCATAACCGTGAAGAATCTGATATTTTCCATTCTGAAAAGCGATACACTGCTGCATATCGAACAAATCGAAGTGTGTGTATTTAACACCTGCAAAATTTGATATTGAGCCATTCATTTCATTTAACAGATCGATTACCGGCAATTGAACGCCTGTCATGGAAGGCATGTGGTAATAGTAAAACGGTAGCTCGGAAGCTGCCAAGGCAATGGGAGATAAAAATTCTATCAAATCCCTTGCACTGGAAGGCTTGAAAAACGAGGGAGAAAATGCACCTACAGCATCGGCGCCCATTGTTGAAGCATGACCTGCAAGTTCAATGCTCTCAGGCAATGAATTCCCTCCTACATGACAAATAATTTTCAAATTACCCTTTGAACATTTTGCCCATTCTTCAAGAATTGCCTTGCGTTCAGTGGTTGTTAGTGAAAGACTTTCACCTGTAGTGCCACACACAAAAACTCCTGAAACACCCGATTTCACTAGATGCGTTGCGTAATCATGGATAACACCTAGATTAATATTGCCATCATCATCCATTGGGGTAAAGGGTGCGGCAATCAAACCTTCAAGTTGATTTTTTTTCATGAATTATTAATATCCTTTGATTGGTTATAAATTGTTAAAGAAGATTTTTCGCTTTTATCTTTGAATAGCAGACTTACTAGATAACCGATAACAAAACAGGATACGAATCCTGTAGTGGCATAGAGCAGTAGATGAACTTGCTGAGTCCTTATCATAATCAACTGAACGATAATACTACCGACAATTCCGGCCAAAGCACCAATACTATTTGCTTTTCGTGTGGTTAAGCCCAAAAGGAACAAGCCTCCCAGACCACCCAATACTAGGCCAAGTATTTTATTAAATTCATCCCACAGCGATTTTACATCCATTGTTGCCATCAAAAAAGCAAAGAGTATCCCAGTTAATCCAATAAGTAAAGATGTCCTTCGCGCAATTTTTAGCTCATTTTTCTTTTTGTTCCATCCAAAACGGAAGTGGATGTCGGTTGCATAAGCGGTTGCGGCAGAGTTTATGCTACTGCTCAGGCTGCTCATGGCTGCGGCAAAAATACCGGCAATTATAAACCCTAAAATACCTGCTGGTAGTTGGGAAGCAATGTACCAGGGAAAAATAGCATCGGTGTTAGCGAATGTAGGATTTAGCTCGGATGGAAAGGCTTTGTAAAAAACAAAAAGTGCCGTTCCCACAAAAAAGAAAATTAATGTTGCCGGAATAACCAACATGGCATTGGTCCACACACTTCGTTTTGCACTTTTTATTGATTTGGTGGTAAGGTACCGTTGCACCATGGTTTGGTCTGTACCGTATGTGGTAATATTGGAAAAAATTCCCCCGAGCAACATCACCCAAACCGTTGGCCGCTTTAGCGACAATGTTAAATCGATGACGTTGAATTTATGGTTTTCTACAGCCATATCCACGATGGAAACAAATCCGCCATCAACGGCATTGCCTATCAAAACAATTGTCAGGAATGCCCCGCCCAGCAACACAAATACCTGCATCACATCTGTCCAAATAACCGCTTCAATACCGCCCATCATTGTGTAAACCAGACTGATAGTCCCCATTAAACCGATACATACAAAAATGTCGATACCCGTAACTACATTCAGGGCAATAGAGGGCAGAAACATTACCACGCCCATTCGTCCAATCTGGAACAATATGAATGATAGGCTACCGATGAGCCTTACCATCATGTTAAATCGTAGTTCCAGATATTCATAAGCTGTGGTAATATTCAGTTTCCGGTAAAACGGAATAAATAATAAAATGATAATAGGGGCAACCATAAAAATGGTCATGTTAAACATAAAATAGGACCAATCAGTGGCAAAGGTTTTCGCGGGTATGGCCATAAATGTGATGGAGCTGAGGGCGGTTCCAAAAATGCTCAGACCGGCAGCCCACCATGGAACGCGGCCTCCTCCTTTAAAATAGTCATTGGTGTTCTTTTGCCGTTTAGAAAAATACCATCCCATCCAAGATAGTATCAAAAAATAAAATGCGATAACTGCTATATCGAGAAAACCAAGATGCCTGTTTTCTTTATTGATTGTAATTTTGAGTGTAACGGGAGTGCGCACTCCTGGGTGAATTTCACCGGATGGTATAAAAACTTCATTTCCCAACATAACGGCAGTGGTGGTTACCTGTCCGGTTTCCGGAAGTTGCCCCGCGTTGTATATCTCATGTGTGATAGTATTGAAAACCATTAATTCATTTCCAAAACCAGGATGGTTATTCAAATGACTATGCAATACCATCTGCAATGAATCCAACACACTTTTATTTGTATCGTTATTTTCCAATGAAGATATTAATTTTTCAATCTCCAGTTGTTTTTTCATCATCTCCCCGTTTGCGCCCGAGGAAAAAGCAATGGTAGCAGCTCCAACTGGAAAGGCGGTTCCGGCCATAAGCGGAAACTCCTTTTGTTTCCCTTCCGAAACTACCGCCCAACGGTTTAAATAAGGATTGTAAAAATGTGCATCGTAAAGAATTTCAGGGTCTTGCCCAGGCCGAACATTTCTCCCTGAGAAAAGATAAAAACAGTTGGACTCACCATTACTTTGTCCTGCACCAACAGCAAATGCTCTTGGCTTTCCATCCCATGGGGAAAGCGCTTCCCAATTCCAGTCAGCCGGATTACTGCCAGATAAATTTAATCTAAAAAAATGCGTTCCTGATGCTCCTGAAAGTTCAGATAATCCTCCTGCAACGTAAATATTCCCATCCACTCTGGCAAAGGCAAAATTAGTTAATGGAACGGGAAGAGCAGGGCCTGGTTTGATTTCAATATTGCCAGTTACCGGGCTGTAGTCAATCAACCAGCTTTCTGAAATACATTCTTCGGTTGTATTGCCGCCAAAGCAGAGCAATCCACTGGATGTTTCAACAGCTCCGCCGTAGCCAGCTGCAAAAGGAATTCTTTTGTTTGCCTTTTCCCACGAATATTTACCAGTTGCATTTGTTTTGAGGATGAAAATCTCATCGTAATAGGTTTTTATACCCCCTTCCCAGGGTAATTTATCCGGGAAATTGGCACCGCCGGCAACGATTAGCACGCCGTCTTCCATGCCGGTATAGGGGCCTGCCAGGCCAGGTTGGGTACTGTAACCGTAATTTGGTGGCATGTCGGGAAGTATGGAAAACTTAAAATAATTGTTCTCCGCATGAATGCCTGTTGTTAAAATGAACAGGAAAAAGATTAAAAATGTGTATTTCATCATATATTTCCGATAAGTTATTATTTTTCTAATTCAGAGATGCTAAGAGAAACGTTGTTTATTTTGGTAACTGATCACTTTTCAAAAGAGTTCTGGGTGTAAATAGTTCGTCAGGATTTACGGACACAAACATAAGTCCTTTATCAACCCGGTCTTCTTCAACATTCCCTACTTCGTATATTAATCTGATATTACCATCAGGTAAAACTGTTAAACATGAATATTCAGCTTTATTATCAGCAATTAATTTAGCGTTCGACCATGTTTTACAATCATCAAAACTGGTCTTAATTATCATGCAAACCCGATCTTCTGCAGAAGCAGGATTAGAGAAAAGGTACATTTTTTTCCATTGTGCCAGATAAGCCACTCCTGCACCTCTCCAAACAAAACAATAATTAAAAAAGTTTAGATGATTCCTTCCTTTTTCAACCAAATATTACCTTCAATACTTTTGAAGAACATTTCCCGCTTCATTGCTGCCGAACGAGTGTTAAATTCTTCCGAGTAAATAATTTCCCAAGGACGATGACCTTTTGTAAACTTACTCTTTCCAGAATTATGAACTTTCAATCTTCCGGTCAAGTTTGAAGTACTTCCATTATAATGGATATCATCTTTTAAGCTATGTAGTACATATGTGAAAAAATGCATATCAAAAAAATATTTTTTTATGGCAAAATCAAAAAATACCCCCACATGGTTGACTGTACTTTTGCACCAGGTTTATTTGCCTGAACTGTGAGTGTGTGCTGTCCCGTCATTGAGATTGCGCTGAAAACAGTTACAACAATTACAACTATGGATTAAAAATGTTTTCTCATTATTCTGATGCCTTTTTTGAATTAATGAAATCTTATCTTAATATTTAACAAGATCCGCTTCTAAATAACAGACTATCACCTCAGTAGCAACATTCGTTTTGTCAAAGTCCCTTTTTCTCCACTCAATCTGAAAAAATAAATCCCAGAGCTAACATTTCGTCCCTTTTCATCCAAACCATCCCAGATAATTGTGTAAATACCCGGACCTTGTTGAGCATGTACCAATGTGCGCACCGATTGTCCGTTTATGTTGAAAATTGACAAACTAACCTGCTCCACTTCCGGAAGCTGATAATAAATAGTTGTAGTTGGATTAAACGGGTTGGGATAATTTTGAGCCAAATGGAATGAGGAGATTGGATTCGTGGTCCGTTTTGTAATGTCACTCGGATCACTAAATTCCATCTCAGAATCGCTAAACAACTCATAACTTGCATTAACATCCTGGTTTGAATAATGATCTGCATCTTTACCGTCATTTTCCGCCCTGCCATTGTTAGGATGAGGGCACTGCAAATACACGCCGCTTGAAGAGCTTCCAACTTCTGCATCGCCTCCAACAACGACTGAACCACCAAATGTGACACCCCACTCCATTGCATCGCCTTTTACAATAGCATTTCCAGAAACGGTACAGTAGCTGAGCACAGCATTCTCCATAATTTGAGCATCCCCGGAGAAAGTGCCGTACCATACATTAGCATTCCCTTTGATCACCGCGTTATTGCTAATAGTAGCATTTTCTACCCACGCTGTATTTTCAATTCTTACATTGCCTGATATTTTTGATGAGCCAAACACAATTGCCTGCGATCCTACATATACAGATGAAGCAACACTGGCAGAACTTGCTACCCATCCACCACCGTTTGAATGCGCACTGCCGCTTGTCTTGTATCGCGATCGAAAGTCATCATTATATCCCTCAGGAACGGCGTTGGCAATTTTTAACTCATAAGGGAAGCGTTTAATTTTGGGCCAACCAGGTTCCCATACATAAGATGTATGCCGCATAGGAGCGCCAACGACAACTAAATACAAGGAAGTTTCTTCTTCATTCATTTGAAAGGATATTTCGCCATCATCATCGGCATAAACCGGGCTGTAGCGAGGAGTTATTCCATCTACGGCGACAAATCCATATCTCCATCCTGCTGAGTTATTCACTATTGTGTGACCTTTAAATTTAACGCGCACCAGCCTGCTATCATCCGTGGGATGCAAAGGGATCAAATTGTATCCATAATCCTGCGGCGCGAATTCGTCCGGCACAACGTACCGGCCTTTTGCTTCATCCACTTGGGTAAGTATAGTATGAAACCGCCATAAGTAATGCGGTTCATTTTTAATCAGCTGGTCTCGTTGATTGAGAATGACCGTACCGAGACCATTTACAGGATAGTCGCAGGTGATCTCACGTTTTGCATAATCATAAATAAAATCATTTAACTGGCTTTGATCCCAGTTTTTCAATCTCTTTAATGTTTGAAGTGGGTGTTCATTGGCAATTGATTCCTTCCATAGACGATTAATCATTTCAATGCCGTCTATATTTTGCAGATGCAATAACCATTTAAACGAACAATAATGGTGACGTGTTGAGCTCAGATGAAACATGCTGGTTCCCATCCAGCGGGGTAAGTCTTCTCCGGCAAGATTGCCATATTCCTGGAGTCGCATAAAATTGGCATGCGTTTCCCAGAAAAAACCACCAGGTTCCCAATACATATAACCGCCTTTTTTATTTTCCTGGATACTGATCATACTCTGAAGAGTATGGGCAAATTCATGGCTTAAAACATAGCCATTTTTTGTTGCATCGGGATGCACCCACATAGCGCCAATAACTCTGTCATAATCAGCGCCGAATGCCCAACCAGAAGGACCGCCACCATCCCAGGTATCATTCATCATAACAATGATCTTATACTTCCCAAGATTTGTGTCCGTTGAATCAGAACAAAATCCTATCTCATTTATAAATTTATCATAACTTTTTTCAAGATAAGTGCATACACTTTTGGCGTTGAAATTTAAATTTAAACTATTGGTTCCCCAAAATACTACGAAATTATCAGACTGGTAGGACCTGTCCCATGACCATTGTTTACTTACAACCGGATCATATGTAAAATCATTAGGGAGGTATACTGTTTTTTGAGCGAATACATTAAGAGCAACTAAAAGGAACATCTCTGTTAGTAACAATATTTTCATTTTTTTCCTTACAAATTATATTATCCATTGCTCATCAGAAATAAGCTCTGTTTCACTTGGAATACAAGAATAATTAGCGGTCTTCTTGAATTGATATTTCTCCTCAATATCTTTGTTTAACTTTACTCCCAGTCCTGGTATTTTAGGTAAAGTCAATTCGCCATCTTTAATGCTCCATGGCTCTATCATCATTTCGTCTCTAAGGGGGTAATATGGCATTGGCCATTCTGCTACTTCTCCATTAAACGCAAGTGCTGAATGATAATTAGCTGCCATGCAAACTGGCCCTCCCCAGCAGTGAACAAATACTTGTGTATTAAATTCCAATGACTTTTTAAAGACTTCGGATAATGCCTTAATCCCTCCTAAAACGGTAGCATCAGGTTGTACTATATCATACCAACCTTGTTCTATCCTTAAATTCAGCTCTTTTGAAGTGGTAACTATCTCTCCTCCAGCTATCAAGGTGTCTATTTGTTTTCTTAAATCAGGATAACTATCACCATCATACAAACCTAATACTTCTTCTAAAAAGAATAATTTAGAACCAGAGCCTGCACATATTTTTTCATGAAAAGCAACAACCTCATTTACACTCTGACCTGGATTAGCAAGGTTTTGTGTCATATCTATGGCAATTTCAATTCCATATTTACGTCCTTCTTTGAGAGCAAAACATGCCTTTTCAACTTGATTATTTCTAGCTCTTATTTTGAACGCTTTAATTCCCAGTAAATTAAGGTATTCAAATTCCTTTTTCATAAGTTGAGGGGTTGGAGAGTCGCCACCACTTCCATATAGTTTAATAGTATTATTAGCATTCGGGTTATACAATTGATAAACAGGTATCCCTAATAGTTGTGCTTTACAATCATGGATTGCAATATCAAATGCACTCACTACATGTTGTGCAGCTCCCTGAGAACTCCAATATCCTGTTACCATCCCTATTTTCCTAAGGAGATGTTCAATATCCATGATATCTTCTCCAATTATATAGGGTGTAATTAATGTCACTATTTCCACAAAAACATTAGGTGCAAATACAGCCAAGTAACCTTCTCCATAACCCTTTGTATTATCCTCCAAGGTTATTTCAACCATACCTGTGGTCCTATATCCTGTAGATAAATGGAAATCAACTTCCAAATTTTCATGTTTTTTAGCATACGGAGCGCTTAGTAAAACAGGTCTTATTTGTTTTATTTTCATTGTTTTTTCTTTAATTTTTTTAATATCCCTTCGCTATATCAACAACATTTTGAAGTTCTGATCCTTCTTCAAAATGCTTTAAGTTTTCTAGAAACAAATCTACTTTGTCTAATATTTCGTTGGTGTAGCCTCCACCTGTATGTTGAGTTAATATTACATTTGGAACCTTCCATAGAGGATGATTTTGCGGAATGGGTTCTTTATTGGTCACATCCAATACGGCACCGGCTATCAATTTTTCCCTTAAGCAATTTATTAACGCATCTTCATCTATTGTAGGACTCCTTCCGACGTTAACTACTATTGTATTTTCATTAAGTAATTTTAATCTTTCCTTATTTAGCAGATGCTTGGTTTCCTGTGTGTCTGGTAAACAATTTACTATTATGTCCATCCTTGGTAAAATTGCCTGCAAGTCGCTTATATTAGTAGAATCAGCATTTGTATTATACTTGTCGTAAAGCAATATTTTACAGTTAAATGACTCCAATAACCCTTTTAGATGTAGTCCTATGGAACCGGCTCCTAATATTAGGACAGTAGAATTGTTCAAGGTCCTGAGTGAAGGACGCATATCGGCACCTTGCCATTCTTCTTTTTCTTTTAATTGGACAAATTTATCCATCCCCCTAAACAGCGTCAAAATACCGGCAATAACTGTCTCTGCTACAGGTATAGCAAAAAATCCTTTTAAGTTTGTAATTAGTGGAATATTTGGTACTTGTAATTTTAAATAGGTATCAAATCCCACTGATTCCAATTGTAGCCATTTTAATTTATTTGACTTTTCTATCCAATTAGAAGGAATATTTCCAAAGCATATTTCACAATCAAAAAAAGCTTCAACTGGATTTCCCCCTATTTCATCTTTAAATATGATTTCATGTAGAGTGACGTTCTTCTTAAGATGTGCTTTTTCTTGTTTATTTAAATCAATTGCGCAAAAAATATTCATGATATCCTATTATTAATGTGGAGTAATACTTACTCTCTAAGTCTGAGACAACTATGCTTGCAGAGCAAACGACATTTAAAACCTTGGGGCAGAGCCCCGAGGTATTTTATTATCTAACTTTTCTATTGCTGTATAATTTGAAACGCAAAAATTTTTGCATTTTCAAGATAAAACTTCAGACGTATTTTCTTACCTTCAAGTGATGACATGTCTTTTTGTCCATTCCACCACGGTTCCAACCTCAACTGGTCAACACCGCCGAATATTCTCGCTTCGTTAATTGTAAAGCCCGGAATCGGCTTACCATCAGCATCAAGGATCTCAGCATAGAATCTGCCATCCCCAGCATCAACATTAACCTGTAGCGTGCCACCCTCTAACACAAATGGTTTCGTAGTAATTGTGCCCAGCTTATCCCCAGCTCCTTGACTAATAAAACGATCCAATGGCAAAATAGCCAGACCGACCTTGCCGCTCTCTTTACGGGCCGCAGGGGGACTATGGTGTCGGGTGTACTGGCCTGTATAGTAGATAAGGTGTTCATCGCCTCTGGTAATGATTTCCGAAGATGGCTGAAGCATGCCCTTGTCAAAGCTGTAATCCGGCCCACGTGGGACAAAAGGCTTTTGAGCATAGATCCAACTCCTGTCAAAATCCTTTCCGTCTCTGCTACTACCGATATAGAAATCAAGCACATCTGCCACAGGACGTTTGTCGGGATCTGCTACCGGTACCTTGAAGTGAGCTCCTGTCAAATCCCCAGTCGTCAAAACGTGCATCATTCCGAAATAGATATTCTCATAAATCCATACACACATCGACTCCATTTGATATAACGGAACCCCTTGTTTGGTTACCTCATTGTCAGGATGATCCACATTGATTTCAGCTATAGTTTTCCAGGCTGTCGGATAGTTAAGCAGATCATTTCCCTTGTCATGCACCATAATACGGCTGGAACGTGACTCCTTTAGTCCTCCTATATCTGCCAAGTCGGTTCGGGTAAGGAACATATAGCGCTTCCCGATAGGATCCCACAGTATCTGGTTATAGGTATCAGCCGCTCTTCCTGTAGCTGGTTTCCCACCGTTGTAACCCGTCCAGTGTATGCCGTCAGCTGAATGAGCTATAGCAGCCGCACATTCATATGGATCACCCGGATTATAAACAGCTTTGTATTTTTCCGGATGGCCCCAGGGAACAGTCGGATCGATCATAAACGAAGATTCATAGAAGGTGCCTTGTGTTTTTCCACGGGATGTAATAAGATTACTCTTGCCGTTCTCAGAAATCAAAGGTTTTGTCCAATTGATACCGTCCTTCGATTCAGCATATGCGGTAGTATTTTCTGCATATGCACGGTATAACATCTGAAAACAGTGGCGATTGTCATTCCAGACAACAGAAAGGCGTCTACCGAATTCCCAATACCCGCCTGACCGAGGAGCTACACCATCAGGGAATTGTTTTGTAGCATGAAAATCAGTTGGCAGACTAGGTCCCATAACCACGCCCATTTTTCTGGGTTTGCCCAACTCGCGGGCAATATTCTCCTTTTCGGCGATAACATAATCATCCACCAACAATTGTTTCTGTAAACCCACGGGTACCAATTCTTGTGCTGATATTGTACAAACACAGAACACATTAATACAGATAAAAATAGCTACGTTGATTTTCATTTGATCTCTGTTTAATAAATTTATTACACGGTTCACGAAATTCAAGATTTGACTCCACTAAAAGTTATTAGATGACTAAATTGAAACATAAAATATATCGCTATCACTTTAAGAATATTAATTACAATGTTCAAAGTTTGATACATAAACAGTTCTGGGCACTGCTTCATTTGGCTCAGCTATAATTTTTATTTGGCGCTAGCATTTACCGATAAAAATAGTGTGGCAAGCATTACTCTAAAAACAATTTGATTTTTTAACTTCATTTATTTCCTCATTAATAATTATGCGTTGATGTATTAATCGTAATACTAAATGCATGCCTTATTTTGGGATAATAAGCATGACACTAATTTCAATGCTAAAGATATTTTAAAAAGAGTTGCTAATTTTCGTATTAAAAATTACCGACTATGGCCTAATTAACTTTTCTAACAAAAAATATAATTTAGAAAAGTGAAAATATTATCCTTATGGAACTATGTTTCCAACATTTTTTGAATTTCATCACGCTGTGGCGCTGATGGTTGAGCCCCCATTCTAGTAACAGATATTGCCGCAGCTGCATGTGCAAATTTAATTGAATCATGAAGTCCTTTATTTTCAGAAATAGCAACAGCAAGTGCGCCATTAAAAACGTCACCAGCGGCAGTTGTATCAGTTGCATCAACTTTAAAACCAGGAATTAATTTTGAATCTTCTTTTGTTGCGACTAATGCACCATTGGATCCTAGAGTTATTATTACTAATTCAACTCCCTTTTCTAATAATATTTTGGCTGCTTTTTTTGCATCATTCTCATTATTAACTTCCACACCAGTTAATAATTCTGCTTCAGTTTCATTGGGAGTTAGAACAGAGATACACTTCAGTAAATCATCACTAAGGGCTTGCGCTGGTGCAGGATTTAAGATTACTTTAACACCAGCTGAATACGCAATTTTTGCAGCTGCTTGAACCGTTTCTATTGGTATCTCTAATTGCATAAGTAGCACGTCTGCATTAGTTATATTGCTATGTATATCCTCTAAATCTGATTCATGCAATTTTAAGTTGGCACCAGAAGCAACAGCTATACTGTTTTCTCCTTTACTATCAACTAATATAAGCGCAATACCTGATGCCTCTCCAGAATCATTTTTTATATATTCAGTATTTATACCATCATCACTAAATCCCTTAATAGCTTCTTCACCGAAGACATCATTCCCTATACTAGCAATAAATGTAACATTTCCACCAGCTCGCGACGTGGCAACTGCTTGATTTGCTCCTTTACCACCTGCAGCTTTATAAAATTTTCCACCAATAACTGTTTCACCAGGTTTTGGAATTTTATCTGTCTTAATAATCATGTCAGTATTTGAACTACCAACTACAACAATATTTTTTGACATTTTTAAAATACTCCTATATTCAAATAAGAATTAATTGTTTTCTCAGTTTTAACAAAAAACATGCTTCTAATTTTATGCAAACCTTGAAAGAATAATTAAAACTAGACCCACAAGAAAAAATATAAACATCATGGTTAATAGTTTATTGGTTCCTACAGGTGCATCTTTAAATTCTTTCCAAATAAATACTCCCCAAAATGCTGCTACCATGGTGGCACCTTGACCTAAGCCATAAGCAATTGCAAAACCAGCCGCACCAGAAGCTATAATGCTAAATGCCATACCGAGGCTCCAGATCATTCCTCCTAATATTCCGATTAGATGAAGTTTTGTATTTCCCTTTGTAAAGTAATCACCGAATGGAACAGGTTCACCCACAAATGGTTTAGCCATTACAATTGTATTCAAAACAAAATTTGAAAGGAGAAGTCCTACAGAAAATAAAACAACTGCTGTATAAGGAGTTAATAATCCTGCTTCTGGATTTACAAAATTTGTTGACATTGATGCAGCGACAAATCGATAGAAGAATCCCATTGCAATACCAGCGATTATTGATAAAACCAACCCTTTTGTAATGGATTCTCCTCCAGCAGAAGGAAGTTTCTTATAAGCTAATGCATCAACAATAATAGCTAAAGCAACCAATGCTACACCAATAAACAGTAGAATTGGATCTCCAACCGGAACTGCTAAATAATTTGTTATAACTCCAATCACTAAGGCTAGACCAATTCCTACGGGAAAGGCAACTGCCATGCCTGCAATGTCAATGGCGGCTACAAGTAATATGTTGGCTAAATTGAAAACAACTCCACCTAGGAAGGCTGACCAAAGATTCGAGGAATCGGCTTGTCCTAAATCTGTAAGAAAACTTCTACCCTCAGTACCAAAACTACCCATTGTAAAAGCAAGAATTAGTGAAAGTATTAAAACTCCAACAGCATAATCCCAATAAAATAATTGAAAACTCCATTCTTTACTGGCCAACTTTTGTGTATTGGCCCAGGATCCCCAGCATAGCATTGTTACAAAACACATCACTAAAGCAATAACATACGACTCTACTACTACCATTTTTTCCTCCCAGATTAAAATTTATTTTTTGTGTATACTAATATTTTGGATTCGCAGGTGTATCACTGTAAATTATTGCATCACTAAGATTAAGAAAAATCTTATCCGTTGAATTTAAGACCACTATCTTAACACTATGTTTTCCTTTTGGTAATTGATATTTCCAGAATATAGTATTTTTTCTTGTTGTATAAATAGTTGGTAATTTCGAAGTTAAGATTAATTCACCATCCACATATAGTTCAGCTTCTAAATTATAAACAGTATCTTCAGATGGGTATGTAAGCCCTCCATTTACAGCAAATCCTATACCTTCAAAATCAAATGAAAATTCATCTTTATTATTGTTCTTTTTATTTCTCCCAAATTCTTTTTTCTCGACAGGAAAATGACCTTCAAAAGCTACTTCAAGTCTTACATGTTTAGTTTCCTCTATTTTTATTTCTACTTCATTATCACTAACCGAACCACCGTTTCTTTCAATCATTTCTAATGCATGTTTATAAGAAAGCTCATACACATCATTTAAAGAGATTGTTGTGTATTTAAAATCTATTGGTTCAACTTCAGCAAGTCCTTGTTTCCAATATGCTGGAATTTTATCATATCCTAACATGGTTCCAAGTATTCCGCCAGCAGATGCTGGGTTACAATCTGAATCATCCCCTGCTCTAGTACTTATTGATAAGGTTTTACCAAAATCACCTTGACCATATAATAATCCAAGAACTATCCATGCTGAGTTAACAGTAGCATCTATATTAAATGGGGTAAACACTCCATCGGGACAACCAATATCTTCTCCCCATTTCTTTTCAACTTCAAACCAAGTTTGTTTCCAATCATCTGGATTTTCTTTGCACCAATCAATAACATCACGCATCACCTTATAATACTTACTTTCTTTAGGAATAGATTTTAAAGCTTCTTCAACAACATAATTTACATCGTCTGAAACAAAAGCTAATGAATACATCGCACCAACATAAACTCCACCATACCAGCCATCGCCATAGTTCATTATATGACCAATTTTGTCACTAACTTCAGAAGCACTGTTAGGCATACCAGGATTCATTAGTCCGGCAAAATCAGCTTCAATCTGATAATCAATATCATCGGCATGAGGATTATTCAACCAATGTCCAGATTCTGGAGGCATAATACCATTAAGGATATTATATCTAGCAGTTTGATTAGCATGCCACAACATATATTCTGCATTAGCAAATGCTTCTGCAAAATCAGAAGCAGGGGCATCTAAACCCTTCTTTTCAAAAACATCTACAAAAGTTAAATCCATATAAATATCATCATATAAACCTGGTTGATTATCATAAGTCCATTTCAGATATCCATCATACCAGGGAATGGTTTTATAATCTGGAATAAATGTAGATTGGTATCTAAATTCTGTTGGACCTCCAAATGTGCATCCTATTGTTTGTGCTGCCCAACCACCTTTAATTTTATCTTTTAAGACTTCTTTTGACATTTTAATTTGTCCGTTGCTCAGTGATGCAATAAAAAAAAGTAAAAGGGCTATTGATGCAGTCGTTTTGATTTTTTGCATTAATGTATCTCCATATTTTTGAATTTTTTGGTTGTTTTCAAATTCTTTTAATTTAATTATAATCATTAAGTTCTGTTATTGAAGTAGAGTGATATTGATTTTAATTACACAAGTGACCCGAATTAACAATTATTCGAATACCATTCGAACTTACTTCTAAAGCCAGGAATACAAAAAAATTCCCATCATCTCGAACAACTGGATAACTGGATCTTAATCCCTCCTCGTGATTGAAAAAGCGATTATTTTATGATCGACAGAATTTCTATCAAATTAAAATTTATTATAATCGGGATTTGGTTTCATCATTTGTGCTTTTACACTTTTGCGCCAGTTAGCCAAATTCATTTTCAACTCTTTCACTTTTTCCGGTTTCGAATTTACTAAATCATTTTGTTCACCAATATCATTTTTCAAGTTAAATAACTGAACGTTTCCAGTTTCATAATATTCAATAAGTTTATAGTCTCCAGAACGAACAGCCCCACCCGGACCTTGCATGCCGTGATTACTGTAATGTGGGAAGTGCCAATATATTGCATTACGATCAATTTGTTTATTTCCCTTTAATAAAGGAGCAACACTTTTCCCATCACTGTTTTTATATTTGTCTTCTATTCCTAACATTTCCAAAATGGTGGGATAAAAATCCGGACTTGTTACTGGAACATGACTAATACTTGCTTCTAATCCTTTGCCAGGCCATTTTATAATCAAAGGCACACGAATTCCCCCTTCATACATCCAGCCTTTTCCACCTCTTAATGGTAAATTAGAAGTTGAAAAGACACCATCCAATTCATTTTCCGGAATAATTCTCCCTGGATCCCAAAAATTGGCAGCGGACATTCCACCATTATCTGAATAAAATATTACCACTGTACGATCATCAATCTTTAATTCTTTAAGTTTATCCAGAACTCGTCCTAAACTTTCATCCATACTTTCAACCATTCCGGCAAACTCAACATTATCCTGATGTTGTTTTATTTTTACAGCTTGATTCGGAAAAACTTTATATCCACTGTATTCTTTAGTATATAATAAACTATCTAATTGTTTTCTTGAGATAGGATTATCAATTCCCGGTTGAGCTTCAAGAATAAATGGAGTCCCTTTTGCTGATTCTATTTTTGTTAATTTTTTATTATACTTTTCAACAAGGTCTTGCCGACCCTGAATAGGATCGTGCACAGCAAAATGTGATAGATAAAGAAAAAAAGGTTCATCCTTCTTTTCTTCAATATATTCTAGTGCTTTGTCAGTTAAATTATCTGTCAGATAATCACCATCAACTCCTTCCTCAAGTCCTTTCATATTAAATGGGAAATGATAACCATCCTTTGGCCATCCCCAATTCCAGTCTGGTAGTTGAAAATCGAAACCTTGTCTATATGCTGATGCGGAATCATCCCCTACATGCCACTTACCGAATATCGCAGTATTGTAACCATTTTCCTTTAGCACTTTTGGCAGTGTATTAGTATCATAAGGGAGATGCTGATTAATCTTAACATTCAAAAGCTTTTGGAAAGGAAAATCTCTACGACCGGTTAGCCAGTCGGTCAAATTTATGCTTGCCGGATATTTACCGGTTAGTACACTTGCTCTTGTTGGAGAGCAGACATGGCAAGCTGCGTATGCATCTGTAAATCGTACACCTTCATCTGCAAGCTTATCAATATTTGGTGTTTCATAAAAACTGCTACCATAACAACCAACATCTGTCCAACCCAAATCATCAACGAAAAAGAAAACTACATTTTGGAGTTTTTCATTTTTAATTTTAGTCTCGGTATCAAGTGCTTTCCACTCGGTTGGAGAAGGACTACTTTGTATAGTTGAACAAAATGTATAAACAACTAGAACAGTTAATATTTCTGAAAACTTCATTTTTATCTCCATAAGTAATTCGTTTATTTAATATTATTTATAATCATTCGACCGTTCAAATTGTTCAATATCAAATAAATAGAGCCCGCAACCGACTCCTGCATTAGAACTTGCTTCTGAAGCTTGAAATACAAAATATTTTCCATCATCTCGAACAACTGGGTTACTAGACCTAAATCCTTCTACGTCACTGAAAAAAACAAGTCTTTCATGATCAACAAAAGTTGAATCAAGTTGCAATTTATAAACTTCAATTGTGCTGCTACGTTTTGTAGGACGGTGTCTGTCACATTCCGTAAGAGTATATTCTCCGACTGGAAATATACCTTCAGGTTCATCATAAGTAGACCTGGATTTGGAATAGTTGATTAATTCTCCACTGTTGATGTTAAAACCAAAAACTTCGCTTTTAAAATAATGATCGGCTAACGAGTGAACTCCCAATAGCCAGGCCTAATAATTGCGTTTCCTGTTTTTGAAGAAATGTCGAAAATAAAAAATCTAATCTTGATTTTCATTTTCTTGAATTTATTGAATCAGAAAGTTCCTCCCATTCAACTGTAACCAGCTCAGCCTGTTTGATCAGGTATTCGATCCATTTCTGCTGGGCAAGTGTTGGTTTATCTGAGTTTTTTCTAACCTGATTAAACAACCAGTTCATTCTGTACAATATATTGTATCCATCCGGCGAGAGACGCTCAGGCTTAATTCGTGACCTAAGTTCTTCAACATTTTTTATAAGATCCGAAACTTCAACCCCTTTATAACGTGTTTTGATATAATCAGTTACTTTTTCCATCTCATCTAAAATAGTTCTCAAATGATTCATACTGATACTAAGGTTATGGACTAACTCATAACATTTTATTGTGTTCTCCGGTGGAATCTCATTCCTGGGATCTGGCAGAATCTCTAATTCTTTCCTGTCAAGATTAGTACCATATTTATCAACCAAAGAGACATAATATGAGCCTGGTGGAAGTTTCAGTCTCCCGGCATACCTGTCAGTTTCTATATTCTCATTTACCAATGACAGATCCTCTCCCAGGTTCCAGGTAATACGGTGTACACCTGTTTGGGTATCTGCTTTAAATTCCCACAGAGTTGTATTGTTAGAACTGCTTACTACAATATCAAGTCCGGCATCATTGTATTCATCAGGTATATAATAATTTATGATAGCACCATAGTCTGGATTTGGTGCAATATATATATCATCACCTTGAGTGGATCTGTCGCTTACTGGTATGTACCGATGGGCATTCCTTGTGTTTAGCAGAGAAGGACTTTCATTGCTTTTTCCAGATATTTCCCTCATCCAGGAGATATCGTCCATGATAAATAACCCCCTACCATGTGTAGCTATTATCAAATCATTCTCTCTTGGGTGTATCTGTAAATCTCTTACCGGTAGTACAGGTATTCCATTATTTAAGGAATGCCATTTAGCCCCAGCATTATACGAAACAAAGACACCTCTTTCAGTGCCGGCAAAAAGTAAATTTGTATTTATTGGATCCTCGATTATACAATGAACATAACTTTTAAGACCATCAGTTATATTTTCCCAGGTAAGTCCCATATCTTCTGATTTAAAAAGATAGGAATTAAAGTCACCTAGTCGATGCTGATCGATACTAATATAAATTCTATTAGTATCTGATGCTGATGCCTCTACCTCTGATATCCAGCCATTATCCGGTCCGGGAAGATGCTCCCTAAAATTAATCCACGATTTACCATTATCATGTGAAATTTGCAGGTTGCCATCATCTGTACCTGCAATAATTAGTCCCTTTTTCAGCGGACTTTCAGCAATGGATACAATTGTACAATGATATTCAGCCCTTGTATTATCAGGTGAAATGGGGCCACCGCTTAATTTCATTTTCTCCGGATTATTTGTAGTTAAATCAGGGCTGATAACTGTCCATGTCTCCCCACGATCTTGCGATCTGAAAATAACATTTCCTCCATAATAGAGCACTTCAGGATCATGAGGGGATAATACCACCGGTGAATCCCAGTGAAAGCGGTATTTCTCATATGCAGCGCTTGTTTCGGAGGGTCCGATTGGATAAGGTTGAATAAACCGTTCCTCTCCTGTTCTGAGGTCAGCTTTTGTTATATCACCAAAATGCCCGCTATATATTATTATGTTATTGTCAGCAGGATGAGCAAAAGCATACATCCCGTCTGCCATGTCACGCAGCCTTGTCCAGTCTTTACCAGTTGCCCCTGTCTCTGCCCATCTCTGAGATGGGCCCTTCCATATCTCATGATCCTGGAAGCCCGAATAAACATTATAGGGATACTGCATATCATAACCTACGTGAAATGCCTGAGCCATCGGAATATTATTGAGAAAGTTCCAGTTCCTTCCTCTGTCATATGATACAGAAACTCCTCCGTCGCACCCATTCAGCAGATGATCGGGGTCTTCTGGATCGATCCAGAAAGCATGATGATCACCAAATGTTGAGCCCATGTTCCTGCTGAAATCTTTACCACCGTTCTCGGAAAGATAAAGCGAGCCGGCCAATGCCCAAACGTTAAAAGCATTATCTGGACTAACAAAAAGAGTTGTATAATAGAAAGGCCTGTTATTTATAAGCTGATTATCACTGACCATTACCCAAGTGTTGCCCCCATTATCCGATCTCCACAACTCACCATCTTCCTCTGATTCGATCATTGCGTAAATTATTTCAGGATTTGATATTGATATATCCACGTCTATCCTGCCAATCAACTTTTTCCCCGGCAGACCATTATTTAGCAAAGGATCTGTGAGCTGTGTCCATGTTCTTCCGGCATCAACACTTTTATATAAACCACTTCCAGTTCCTCCACTCCTAAAATGCCAGGGTTTTCTCAAATAGTCATACATGCCTGCATATATGATGCTGGGATCTTCGGGATGCAAAGATATTGAGGATGACCCTGTAGTGTTATTAACAAACAGGATTTTATCCCAGGTCTTTCCACCATCAACCGATTTAAATACTCCCCTTTCCTTATTGGCAGACCAAGCTTTTCCCATGGCTGCTGCATAAACTATATTTGGATTCTCCGGATGAACTACTATAGCTGAAAATCTCTCTGTTCCATCAAGACCGATATGCCGCCAATTATCCCCACCATTATCCGACCGGTAAATACCATCACCAAAGGATATATCATTTCTGGGATCTCCTTCTCCGGTACCAACGTATATAATTCTATTATCAGAAGATGAAATGGCAACAGCACCTATTGATGGAGAACCTGTTTCATCAAAGACAGAGTTGAAGGTTGTGCCACCATTTTTTGTCCTGAAAAGTCCCCCAGCTGCTGTTCCGACAAAATATGTCTTATAGTCGCCAGGTAAGCCAATAACAGATGTTACTCTGCCTCCAAAATGTGCCGGTCCAATACCGCGCCATTCCATATTATACATTTCCGGCGCTTGGCCTTTTACGTCTATAATATTGCAATTAAACAACAGGATTACTATTAAGAGATTTATTAAGCTCTTATAACGTACCATATTGAAACCTCGGGTTTGCTTATTAAAATTTCACTTTGATCGATTTATCATTGTAAGTAATTATTTTTGTTTCTTTGGAAGGAAGCAGAACAACTTTAAACTTATATGGCTTTTTTGATTCAACAACTTTATTTATATGCGGTTTTATGGTTAGATAACCATCGTTATCATTTCAGATGAAATTTGTAAGGGTAACATTTTTATTCTCAAGGTAATCAAGACTAATACCATCATCTTCGTACATTGTAAACGAACCATCATGACCTCTAAATACCTTTAGTTCCACGGGCATATCCACAGGTTCAAAGGTATACGGGCGTGAAAGATCAAAGGATATTATAGCCAAATCAATCTCACGTTCAACATTTTTTCCTCCCCTGTATTCGGTATTATTCCACTAGTCTTACCATATTCCTTCGGCCAATATACCTAATCGAATATTATTCATTTATTTTATGATGTGTATGATTATTACTTATACTTTATAAGAACTAACTTAAAGTTTCCATCCATCACTATATTGTATATGAAGTAGTTCGTTTGCTTCTTCATTGTTCGTAAACTTTAAGTTTTTTGCATCCCACTCCAGATTCTGGTTTTTAGCGCGAATGGCTACCACACCCAAAAGAACCATTTCTGTTAAAGCACCGCCATAATTAAAGTTGGAACTTGCAGGTCTGCCGTCTTTGCCCTCCTTACAAGCTCGTATCCAGTCGCCTTCATGACCTTCAGGGACTCTTGGAATTGTTTTTGCAGGTCGTTTATATTCCTGCATTTTGGATTCAGGAATAATTCGTACGCCATCTGCACCATGAGACCCATGCATTATAACGCCCTTATCTCCAATAATAAAAGCACCACTTTCAGGTAAATTGCGACCTTTTTCAAAACCCTCAGGAATAGGTGGCATTAAGTGTCCATCAAACCAGGTTAACTTAACAGGAGGTTTCTTACCGCGCGCGGGGAATTTGTATCTTACTATTGATGCTCTTGGATAAGTTTGTGAACTCACTTCTTCTTCCCAGTGTGTAGATGATGCCTGCAGACTTTCAGGTGCACCTAAATCCAAAGCCCAAAAAGCAGGATCGATAATGTGACAGCCCATATCTCCTAATGGTCCTGTTCCAAAATCTTGCCATGCACGCCACTTCATTGGATGATAAGCAGGGTGGTACGGTCTGTATTTAACAGGACCCAGCCAAAAATCCCAATTAAGCGCTTTTGGTACCGGAGGTTTATCTTTAGGCATGGCCTGAATAGCAAAAGAAGCCCAGGGATTTTTACTTGCTGGTCTGTTTGTCCAGGCATGTACCTCAGTAACATTTCCTATTGCACCGTCATCCAGCCATTCTTTTAATAAGCGCATGGATTCCCAAGAATGGCCTTGATTACCCATTTGAGTTTGAACACCAGCTTTTCGTGCAGCTTCTGTAATCATTCGCGCTTCTTTTACAGTATGCGTTAATGGTTTCTGACAAAATACATGTTTGCCGGCATTTATACATGCCATAGTAATTACAGCATGTGTGTGATCCGGAGTGGCGATTATTACTGCATCAATATCCTTTTGCTTTTCTAACATTTCCCGATAATCTGTATAAACTTTTGCTTTGGGATATTTTTGAAAAATAGGCATAGCATAATCTTTATCTACATCGCATAAGGCTACAATATTTTCACCTTCACAATGAGAAAGGTTTGCAGAACCCATTCCGCCAATTCCTATCGCGGCAATATTAAGTTTTGTACTTGGGGCAGAATTGCCTAAAACAAAACTAGGTACAATACTAAAAGCCAATGGGGCAATAGAAGCTGTTTTAATAAAAGATCGACGAGAAATATTCTTGTTACTCATAAGTACCTCTTTATAATAGATATGTATATTGGATTTATTAGTGCCGGTAGTTTCAATAAAACATGCCTTATCGAATCCTCGGGCTTGCTGATTAAAATTTCACTTTTATCGATTTACCATTGTAAGTAATTGTTTTTGTTTCTTTGGAAGGAAGCAGAATAACTTTAAACTTACGTTGCTTATTTGATTCAACACCTTTATTTACATTCGGTTCTATTGTTAGTGAGCCAGCCTCATCATTCCAAATGAAATCTGTAAGGGTAATATTTTTATTTTCAAGGTAATCAAGACTAATACCATCATCTTCGTACATAGTAAACGAACCATCATCACCTCTAAAAACCTTTATTTCAATCGGCATATCCACAGGTTCAGAGGTATACTGGCGTAACGGATCAAAGGGTATTATTGCTCCAGCGCGTACAAATATAGGAATTATGTCCAAAGCAACCTCACGTTCAACATCCTTTCCTCCCATGTATTCGGTATTATCCCACCAGTCGTACCATATTCCTTCAGGCAAATATACCTTACGCATTGAAGCACCCTTTTCATAAACCGGGGCAATAATCATATCTTTTCCCCAGAGATACTGGTCACCTTTTGCTGTTGCAACTTTATCTTCAGCGTAATGAAGCCACATCGCCCTCATCATTGGCAACCCCTTAGAGCGGGATTCCCAAGCCAGAGTATAGTTATATGATAAAAAACGATATCTCAACTCGGCATACTTCCGGCAAACAATCTCTATTTCTGGATTGTTCAATTCCGACTCAAGAGGATTTTCCGTCCCCTCTTTTGGTCCCATTTCACTTAGACCCCAGCCCCAAGGAAGTCGAGTCCACCATGTACGTCCATGCGACCGGAACGACGAACAGAAAGCACCAAACTGGAACCAACGTGCATATAACTCACCATCAAGTTCTTCAGTGGGGAAAAATCCACCTATATCGGATCCCCAAAATGGGGATAAACTCAGAGAATGATTTATTCCAACAGCTATCTGGCCTTCAAGGGTTTTCCATGATGATTCTGTATCGCCTGACCATACCCATCCGCCCCACTGTGATATACCCAGGTGACCATTACGATGAAGGCTCCATGGACGTACATTCGGGGTGGTTGATAAGGGTCCCTGGTAGTACATCTGATGTCGTTTGATACGCTCATGAAGATTAAACCAATCGCCCTCATCGGGCCACCAGGCATCAACATTACTGTTAACCAGTCCGGAATGTTGTTTCCAGTGTGTGAGTATATGGGACTCATCAACCTCTTCACCTGTTTCGGATGGTATAGATCCATGCAGTGTAGGCAGCTTATCACGGTCCCAGGGAACGATATGCATTATTACCTTTACGTTCATATCATGCAGATCATCGATAACCTCAGAAGGTTCCCGCTTAAATACCTCGGGATTAAAATCAAATGAAGGTTGTTCGGTGTTCCATCCTTTGGGGCAGAAGCCGGTACCCAGGTAAATCACAGCATCAACAGGTATTTGTTTTTCCCTAAAAGTTTTTACTATCTCAATCATCTGGTTTTCATCTTCCAGGGTTCTGTGCGACTGCATATAACCAAGAGCCCATAGGGGTGGCATTACGGCAGAGCCTGTTATTGCTGACAAATCACTCATAAAAACTAGCGGATCGTTAGTATCGAATAGTATAATATCAAATGACCCAGGAATAACACTTTCAGATGGTGGAAGACCTTTACCGAGATTCTGGTTTTGATTTTCCGTTGTTTGCCGTTCGTTCTTCAGGGCCAGGGTGTGCCGTGGAATAAGTAAACCAAACTCTTTCTCCGTGAGATCGATCTGTACCCATGGTGAAACGACAAATATCCCCCAACCGCCTGTACCAACAAGCATAGCTACAGGGTTACGCGATCCATATGCATTTTTCTGCCATCGTGGCTCCATTTTATGGAGTCTTCCCTTTCTGTCAAATTCAATTGTATCATTTTTCCAGTCTTCACCCATTCTCGGCCCCCCTTCACCCATGCCCAGGACAGGTTGATCGTCAAGCATAAAAGCCAATTGGCCGTTATCAGAAAAAGTTAGTTCCTGGATTAAGTCCCCCTGCTTATTATGGACAATTATTTTTAAAGGTTCAGGTAATACGTTTACAATGAAGTTTCCAACCTCTTTCTCTAGAGGACTTGACAACTCCCTAATATTGATAACCGGGTCGGAATATTCAATATCACTTAGAACAGGATTATGGGATAAATCATCATCCAAATTTATTGGCATTAGAGTAACCCGGATACTCCTATCTCCTGCATCCCTTATCTGCAATTGCATTGAACTTCCGGAAAATTCCAATTGCTGATGCTGTGAATATACATTCGAAAAAAGCAGCGCAATGATCAATGAAACACCTCTGTAAAAATAATTGATTAGACTCATATCTGGTCAACCTTTTATTTATGATGACATAGTTAAATAAGGACTAATTATTACCTGAAATAATATTCTCAGATTCTATTATTCTAAATTTTTGCCAGTCATCTTTTTAGAATTGAATGTCTGGTTCCCCATTTTAACATCTTCAGACTGTATTATCTCAACTGGTTCACTACTAATATCCTCACCAATAAACTTATTTCCTCTCACCTCTACATTTTTACTATAAAGGATTCTTAGTGGTTTTTTTCCTAACCATAATGTGTCTTTGGTTACCATCATTGAGTCACGAATAAACCTATTATTTATTATGCTTACATTGGCAGCATTCATTATGGTGAGAGCAGGAAGTTGACGCCAATTAAGAAATTCGTTATCAACTATATGGAGGTTTTTAATAGCAATATCCTCAGTTTCAATAATATCATATTGCCCTTTGGGAAGAGTAAAAGCAGCAGTTACAACAGAGAAAATATTTCTTCCATTGGGCCTCACCAGACTATGCTGAGCAGTTTCTGCTGTTTTAACGGGCCATCCGCCAGCTCCTTCAAAAGTATTACCTTTAATAAGGATGTTGTATGATCGGGAACCGAATTCCTGATAGCTATTGATCATAGTAATCGATTGATCACTATGGTTCTTAAAATGATTATTAATAATAACACCATCATGGCTCTTCAAAAGAAAACCGAAACGCGGGGCATTAAAGAATTTATTGTTTTTAACTACAAATCCCGGCAAGGAATTACTTTGATTGAATATCGTAATCGAACTGTCTGCGGAAGTACCCTTTCGAATACCTGGGATAGTCCTGTCAACAGTTACCTGAATGCCATTTTTTAATAATTCAACCTTTGTAACTTTGGGCTCAGAAATTAATCTTCCCTGCAGGGGATCAACTACTTCCAGGAGATCTCCTTCTCTAACATGCCACTTGTAATTAGTATCCCTTTTACGGTAAGTTTCAAAATCTAGAAGCGGATAGTCAAACTTATGCCTTGCACTTACTAGAGCAAAAGTTGAATCATTCACAACATCTATTATATATGCTCCGGTTCCCTTTATAATCAGATTATCATCACCAAGAGCATTGAATGTACATCCCTCAACCCAGGGGCCTTCACGGCCATTTACATTAAAGCAGCCATCAGCCCCAGCTGACATCCAGCTTCCTGGTTTCGGTGACATATTAATATCTAGGTAATTAATCCTTGAAGAATTACTAGATCCCAACATACAAGCAGGAGATTCATATAGTCTAAGTTTCTGTAGGGTAATATCTTCTGAATTTGATGCTGAAATAAGACAGCCATCAACTCTGGATATCTGAACGAAAGGATCGCCCGGTTCAATTGTCTTTAATTTTGAAGTATGCTGTGTATGGTAGATCCATACATTATCTGAAAGATACTCCCAATCAGTAAGGTATAACCTGAATTCTGTACCTTCCTTAAAAGCAGGTAAGTTATTTCTATCTTTTATAAATGCCCATTTATAATCAGCATTTCTGAAGTTTTCCCTGTCAGGAGAGGGCCAGGTGGAATCTATTTCAACTTTTAACCACTTTTTATCTGGGTCCACTTCCTTTACCCATCCCTGCGTGAAAGGTGATAGTTCATAATCAACAGAGAAATCCCTCAGAATTACCCTATTACTATTGTCTACGTGCATAAATAATATTTCGGGGTCTACCATCATAAACTCCGCCCCTGCACCATCAAAAATTATATTTTCAGCTTCACTGATTGACAAGGCATATCGTCCGGTAGATGCTTCAATTCTGTAAATACCCGGTTCAAAAACGATCTTAACTTTATTTTTTAATCGTTTAGCTTCATCAATAGCTTGTTGAATGGCTTTAGTGTCTATCTTATCATCATTTGGTAAAGCACCAAAATCACTTACCCTGACAGTCCTATTTGTTATAAAATCACGTAATGGTTCCTGTCGAATAGATATTCCAAAGTCCTTTGTTATATCATTAGTTGATCCACAGCCAATAACGATAAAACTAAGGATAATATATATTGTTATTTTTTTTGTAATACTTCGCATTAAATTTTTACCCTATTTTAATTATTATTTTGACTCTGTAATGTATGGTGTGTGAAGCTTAGGTTAATAATAAATATATAAGTATCCATGGACCGTAGTATTTACTATTTTTTCAATTTAACATCTTCAGACTTGATTATCTCAACAGGATCACTAATAATATCCTCACCAATAAACTTATTTACTCTCACCTCTACATTTTTACTATAAAGGATTCTTATTGGCTCCTTCTTCCTGACCACCAACCAGAGTTTCTTCTACTTCGGCTTTGCCCTTTATTTTATGCCTGCCACGATTCTTCAGCTGAGTTAAATCTGGATTATTCGCATTCAATATTGGTGTATGTATTGAATCTACCCTTCCCATATCCTAATCAAACTCTTTAAAATAAAACCACAACTTAATCGGGTAATTTTTATCTTCTTCATGTCCCCAATAAATACCTTTTTGACTTTTTGGACCAAATGAGTCAGCCTGTTTAAATTTTGTACCAATAGCCGGAATTTCATACAAAAACGAAATATCGCCCTCTGGGAAAGGAGGAAATGTACCCCCTTTAACATGTTCTGGTTTGGCTGGCTTAAACAATTGGAAATAGAGATTTGGTGTTTCTGAAATAATAGTAAATGGCGACTCCGTGGTTTCCAATGTTGCCCAATAAAGGTTACCATGGTATCCTTTGAATTCAGGATAAATAAGATTGTTAAAACTTTCTCCAGTAATTGTATTATTATACTCTTTTTCCCATACTCCAAAATTGCTTCCTTTCAACCGATTTTTCCATACACGGTAAGGGCCACGTCCCATCCATTTTACGCCAATACATTTTCCTTCAGGATAATTAAATGAAACCCCAATAAAATCAATCCCTTCTAATTGCTTTGATAGAGGATCGACTTCCAGGTAAAGCATTCCGTTCTTAAAAATTGTCCAGGTTGTTTTTTCCGGGTAATTATTTCGAAGAGTTGTAAAGACAAAATCTCCTTCTGAGTTTTTCCCCCAATCAACACCGGTAATTTTCGAATCAACTCCAACGGGGAAAGGTCCTCCAGACAATGATATTTTTCCCTTATCGTTTTTTACCTGTTGAATAGTCCCATCTGTTTTGTTGAATGAAAATTCAAGACCATATACAGAAGCAATTACAGAATATCCGCTTTCTTGTACCTTAATTTCACCATCAACTAATTTTTCTAACTCCATTGATTTTTCGTCGGGTTGAACTACTGGCCAACTCCAGGTATACAATTCAAGTCCATGCTGGTCTAATGCAGTAAATTGAAAAATATCTCCATTTTGGAGCGCATCGCCGTAATCAATTCTAATCCTCGTTGTTTCTCCAGGGTAAGCCTCAGGACTTTCAATAATTCCCGATCCAACCACTTTTTCTTCGGTACTCCCAATGTAGGTTTTCAACACTTTCCAGCTAAAAACACAGTCTTTAAGATTTGTATAAATAAATTTGTTTTTCAGAAGGAGTTTTCCATCCCACTGTTTATTTATGGTTACCGGTTCAATTTGAACCGACGACCAAATCTCTTTTATTGTGTAGAAACTACCTTCTTTTTCGTGGTGTGGACCTAATATTCCATCTGGTGCATGGTTCTTGTCAGCATCAAATACGGTACCTTCTAAATCGGTACGCAAAACTGCTTCATCAGCAAAAGCCCAAAGAAAACCACCGAAAAACAATGGAGAAGATTCATAACTTCTCCACAACTCTTCAAGGCCGGCACCATGTCCACCATCGTATAAACCGTGTAAAAATTCAGTAGGCATAAATGGGTCATTACCGAAAATAAACCTTCCAATTGTAAAATTGAATCCCGGATAATGGCGGGTGTCGACTCCATTGCGAAATAGCCATGGATAAATGATCGGGCGTTTTTGAATGTCCCAGTAATGGCACCATTTTTCATTCGCAAAATCCCAGCCTCCTTCATTTCCATGATCCCAAATCACCACGCAAGGATGGTTTTCATCTTTTAATACAGTTTCTTTAATCAGTTTCGGACCAACGATTGTATCGTAACCATCCTGCCATCCCGTTACTTCATCTAACACAAAAAGCCCCAGGGAATCGCACAATTCAAGGAAACGTTTATCCGGCACATAATGCGAACAGCGAACCGCATTCATGTTCATCTCTTTAATTAAATTTATGTCGTTCAGGATATTTTCTTCACTTAAACATCGACCTGTTTCAGGCCAGAATGAATGCCTGTTTACGCCCTTGAATACAACTTTTTCATTGTTAATGTAAAATCCATCATGTTTTCGAAGTTCTACTGTCCGGAATCCAATTCGTTCGGTAATTTCATGTAACACATTTTCACCATCTTTCAGTGATATTTTCATGTTGTACAAATTTGGCCACTCCGGATTCCATGATTTTACACCATCAAATTTACCTGAAATAGATTTTTCGTTAGTTCCTTTTGCTATCTCATACTTAATGGATTCACCAATTTTGTTTTCCTTCAAATCATATAAATCAACAGTTAAGGAATAGTTTGATGTTGATTTATTAAGTGTGATGAATGAATTGAATGTACCGTCTGCTTTAGCATCTATTGCTGTTCTATTCATGTGAACATTGGGTAATGCTTCCAAAAATACCGGTCGGAAAATACCACCAAAAATCCAGAAGTCGGCTTGTCTTTCCGCACGGTTTACCGATTCGTTGGCCGAATGTTTGGCTACATCCACATCAAGCAAATTGGTTTTTCCGTATTTCAAAAGTCTAGAAATGTCGTATTTGAACCGATAGAATGCGCCTTGATGCAATTCCCCAGCCAGTTTTCCATTAATTTTTACTTCGGTATCCGTCATAGAACCATCAAAAACAATGTTTATCGTTTTGCCTTTCCACGACAATGGAACTTCAAATGTGTGTTTATACAAACCATGCTCTTTGCCTAATTTCACATCTTTGTCATTCCAGTCGTGCCCGTAATTATAGGTTCCAAAGCCTTCAAGTTCCCAGTTAGAAGGGACATCAATTTTTGTCCATCTCCCACTGTTATTGCCATCGGTACAGAAAAAATCCCATTCAACCGTATTTGCTGCATCGGTCCCGGAAAGGATTATTTTTTCAGTAGATTGGGCTAAAAGAGTTGTTGAAAAAAACAGTGCAATGATCAATGAAACAACACTGGAAAAATTATTGATTCGGCTCATATCTGGTCAACCTTTTATTTATGATGACAGAGTTAAATAAGAACTAATTATTACCTGAAATAATATTCTCAGATTCTATTATTTTACATCTTTGCCAGGCATCTTTTTAGAATTGAATGTCTAGTTCCCGATCGTAACATCTTCAGACTTGATTATCTCAACAGGATCACTAATAATATCCTCACCCATAAACTTATTTCCTCTCACATCTACATTTTTACTATAAAGGATTCTTATTGTCTTCTTTCCTAACCAAATTGTATCTTTAGTAACCATAATTGGGTCACGAATAAACCTATTATTTATTATGCTTACATTGGCAGCATTCATTATGGTGAGAGCAGGCACCTGACGCCAATTAACAAATTCGTTATCAACTATATGGATGTTTTTAATTGCAATATCCTCAGTTTCAAGAATATCCCATTGCCCCTTAGGAAGAGTAAAAGCAGCAGTGACAACAGAAAATATATTTCTTCCGTTCTCTCGGGCCAGACTATGTTGAGCTGTTTCGGCAGTTTTAACCGGCCACCCTCCTGCCCCTACAAAACGATTACCTTTTATAAGAATATTATAAACCCTGTCACCAATCTCCTGATATGTATTAACCATGGCAATCGCCTGGTCACTGTGATTCTCAAACAGATTATTCTCTATAATTCCATCATGACTTTTCAGTAATAATCCAAAACGGATTCCATTGTAAAATTTATTATTTTTTACAACAAACCGGGGTAAGCAGGTATTTTTGTTTAAGATAATAAGCGAACTGTCTGAAGAAGTACCTGACCGAATTCCTGGAATAGGTCTGTCTGTAGTAACAAGAATAGAATTAGGCAATAATTGAATTTTTGAGACCAATGGTTCGGAAATTATTTTCTTTTGTAAGGGATCAATAACCGTTAACGGATCACCGGCAACAACATCCCATTTATTAAGAGAATCTCTAGTCTGGTATGTATCAATTGAAAGAGGTGGATATAGATACCGGTCTTTAGCACGAACAAGTGCAAATGTGGAATCATTAACAACATCAACAACATAGGCTCCTTTCCCTTTAATAATAAGATTGTCGTCACCCAGTGCGTTGAAATTACAATCTTCTACCCAGGGACCTTCACGTCCACCCATATTAAAACAGCCATCAGCACCGGCTGAGAGCCAGCTGCCTTCCTTCGGAGATATATCAATTCCGAGAAAATTAACCCTTGATGATGAAATTGATCCAGTCATCATACCTGGTGATTCATACAACCTAAGATTTTGGAGGGTTATATCCTCTGAATTGAATACCGGTAAGAATATACCTCCACCTACTATTCGTGAAATTTGTACAAAAGGATCACCGATCTCAATAGTCTTCAGTCTTGAAGAATACTGGGTATGGTAAATCCATTCATTATCTTTCAAACGTTCCCAATTTTGCAGATAAAGTCTGAATTCCGTTCCCTCTTTATATGCAGGCAAATTATTTTTGTCCTTTATAAACGCCCACTTATAATCAGCGTTCATAAAATGCGACATATCTGGCTCAGGCCATTTTGAATCTATTTTTACTTTCAACCATTTCTCTTCAGGATTTATCTCTGTAACCCAACCTTGTGTGAAATTCGAAATTTCATAGTCAACTGAAAAATTTCTTAAAATAATCCTTTTGCTGTTGCTTGTCCTCAAAAAATGTATTACAGGTCTGACCATCATGAATTTTGCCCCGTTGCCATCAAATATCAGATCTTCAGCACTATCAATATTCAGCGCATACTTTTCGTCAATAGCATCGAGCCTGTATATACCTGGTTCAAAAACAATCTTAACTTTATCATTTAATCGCTTGGCTTGGTTTATAGCTTGCTGAATGGCTCTAGTATCTATTTTATCATCATCCGGCATGGCACCAAAATCACTTACTTTTACAACATTATTTGTTTTAAAATCCCGTAATGGTTCCTGCCGAATAGATATTCCAAAGTCCTTTGTTATATCATTCGTTGATCCACAGCCAATAACGATAAAACTAAGGATAATATATATTGTTATTTTTTTTGTAATACTTCGCATGAATGTTTTTCCTCTTAATAATTAAATATAATAGTATTGCTGCCGGAGTATTTACTACTCTTTCTGTTTAACTTCCTCAGACTTGATTATTTCAACAGGATCACTAACAATATCCTCACCAATAAACTTATTTCCTCTCACATCTACATTTTTGCAATACAGGATTCTTATCGGTTTCTTTCCCAACCATAATGTGTCTTTGCTAACCATCATTGGGTCACGAATAAACTTATTATTTATTATGCTTACATTGGCAGCATTCATTATGGTGAGAGCAGGCACCTGACGCCAATTAACAAATTCGTTATCAACTATATGGATGTTTTTAATTGCAATATCCTCAGTTTCAAGAATATCCCATCGCCCCTTAGGAAGAGTAAAAGCAGCAGTGACAACAGAGAAGATATTTCTTCCATGAGGCCTCGCGAGCCTATGTTGCGCAGTCTCAGCAGTCTTGACTGGCCATCCCCCAGCACCTTCAAAGGTATTGCCTCTAATAAGGATATTATAAACTCTTGCTCCAAATTCCTGGTATGTATTAATCATGGCAATCGACTGATCACTGTGATTCTTGAAATGATTATTTTCAATTATGCCATCGTGACTTTTGAGAAGGAAACCAAATCGGGGTGCATTCATGAATGTATTGTTTTTTACCACAAATCCCTGCAAACTGTTATTTTGGTTAAAGACTACTATAGAGTTATCAATGGAGGTTCCTGTGCGCATTCCTTTGACAGACCTGTCTACAGTGACAAGGATACTATTTGACAGGATCTCTGTATTGGTGACAATAGGTTCAGAAATAATTTTGCCCAGTAAGGGATCAACGATCTCAAGCTGATCGCCAGGGATTACTTCCCACTTATTTACAGAATCTCTTTTAGTAAAAGAATCAAATGAGTGTTGCGGGTAAATATATTTATGTTCGGTACGAACGAGTGCAAAAACTGAATCGTTTAGAACATCGACAATATATGCACCTGTAGATTTAATAATAAGATTATCATCGCCCAGGGCGTTGAAAGTACAGCCTTCCACCCAGGGACCTTCCCGGCCATTTGAATTAAAGCAGCCGTCAGCTCCAGCTGACATCCAGCTTCCTGGTTTCGGTGACATATCAATATCAAGATAATTAACTCTTGATGAACCGGTTGCAACAAGCATCATACCTGGAGATTGATATAACCTGAGGTTTTGAATTGTTATATCCTCAGAATTATAAGTTTTTATAAGGTGTCCTTCTCTTGATATTTGAACAAAGGGATCTCCGACTTCAACGCTTTTTAATTGTGAAGTATACTCAGTATGATAGATCCAGAGATTGTTTTCGATCCGCTTCCAATCCTCAAGATAAACTCTGAATTCTGTACCCTCTTTAAAAGCAGGAAGATTGTCTTTGTCCTTGATAAATGCCCACCGAAAATCGGAATTCCTAAACTGATCAAGATCCGGATCAGGCCAGGAAGAATCGATTTCTACTTTAAGCCATTTTTCTTCAGCGTTTACCTCAGTAACCCATCCCTGAGTAAAAGGAGATCTTTCATAATCAACGGAAAAATTTCTTAAAATAATCCTTTTGCTATTACTCGTCCTCAAAAAAAGTATTACAGGTCTGACCATCATGAATTTTGCCCCGTTGCCATCAAATATCAGATCTTCAGCACTAGCAATATGTAGCGCATGCCTTTCGAAATTAGCATCGAGCCTGTATATACCTGGTTCAAAAACAATCAATACTTTTGTCTTTCTACTTATCGCTTCATCGATCGCGTTCTGAATAGCCTGGGTATCAATGAGATCGTCATCCGGCACTGCTCCAAAATCCCTAACCCTGATAGTATCATTGGTAACAAAATCGCGCAATGGTTCTGGCCGGACAGATATTCCAAAGTCCTCCGCATTATCATTAGTTGACACACAGGCAATAACGATAAAACTAAGGATAATATATATTGTTATTTTTTTTGTAATACTTCGCATTAGATCTTTACCCAATTTTAATTTTTTTTTTCATAAAAACGATAAGCCTTCCCTCTATTTTCTTATAGGAAAATACATTTCATAAGGCATGTCGTATTCAACCTGGTAGAAAGGTTTGTAAGAACTTTTTGAGTAATTCTCACTTTTAAAGTGTAAGCCTTTTTTACCAGGCACAAGATTTTTTATAAAATCTTGTGGACTAGAGTCAGAAATAACTTCCTGCTCTCGAACTAAAACCACAGGGCCATAGGTTGCAGCAACGAGATGAGGATGTTGTTTATCAACAGGTATCAGTTTAATTTGTTTTGGAATTCGGAATGTTATTCGATCATCTGAGGCCCATTCTCGCTCTACTTCACTCCAAGTTCCAGGTTTGCAAACAATATCAAGTTTCACACCATTCAATTCAACTGCTGCATTCTGGGTCCATTCTGGAATCCTAAACCGTATACTGAAATGGGTCTTTTTCTTCATATTTAATATTAATGTGGTTGTTTCAGCCTCAGGATATGCTGTTTCTTGTCGAACCTCAATCTGTTTACCTTGTTGGCTCCATTTCACCTCAGACGGTACAAACAAATTTACATAAAGTCCTTTTTCATCCTTGAAGTAAATTAAATTGTGATAGTCAGCCACCGATTGAATATAGGTACCGGAACAGCAAGGCCAGGCTTCGTTGTAATACTTTTTAGAAGCACCTCCTACTCTGTAGTCAGAATAGTAAAAACTTTTACCGATCACCCCCATGGGTAATGCGGCCCCGGTTCCATTATAAAGAACCTTCTCCATCCAGTCACCAAAACGTGCCTCCCCGGTAAACGACATCAAATACCTACACAACTTGAAAACAGCCCATGATCCACAGACTGTTTCAAATGTACGACCGACATTTTTAATATTGTTTACCGGCCAATGACCGTAGAATGCTTTGGATTCGGCTTCGATCGATCTTCCCAAAATTCCATCATCTGCAGCAAGAAGTTCGCTTGGTCCGTATCCACCCGTTGCATAACACTGCGTTTCCTGAAAGTAATCATAAGCATTGATAATGGTTTTCAAATATTCAGAGTCACCCGTCACAGCATACGACATCGCAGCACCGCTCAAACTGTTGACATGGCTGTATGCATGAAGACCTTTCAGATTGAGGGGAGTTTTACCAGTAAACATTCCCCAGAAATGACTATACTGCCAAACATCACCAAAATTCTTAAACTTTTCATCACCGGTCAACAAGTACATTCGATAGATGTTTTCTGAGAGAGTGTACCACTCACCTTCTCTGGCGTGGCGGCCTGCTGAATGATCCTCGACAGAAGCAGGGTTTCGAATGCGCCCCAGGTTTTCAATGGCATACTCTGTAATTTTCTCAATCAGTGGAATCGCCTCTTTCACATCGGCATATTCATACAGATCAATCAGTCCGCAAAGGTTCTTATCGTAAGAATAATGACCCAGTTTCATACTGGAAAGAGTCTTGCTCCATTCCCGCATTAAGAGTACGGCTTTTTCACGCATGGCCTCATCGCCAGTAGCTCTGTACATACGGGCCATCCCGCTCAGCAATTGACCAAAAACAACTTCACTTGATTTCGAGCACCAACCGCCCATATGCTTGCCAGGTGCTGGAAGTCCGGCCTGTTGGCGAAATCCTTTGAGAATATCATCATTTGAGATATTTAAATAATAGTCTCTTGTTTGCGTGTACTGATTTTTGAACATGCCATCCAGCAGGCTAACTCCACCATAGTTGAACGGTTCAATAACGTTAGTTGGTTGGAAATCTGCTTTTTCAGTATTAATCGCTGATTGCGCTTTCAGTAGGTATGGAAAAAATATAACCATCATAGTACTGAACAACAGGCAGATGTAATAACGCTGATCGTTTTTTTTACTCACGACAAAATCCTTAGATTATTAATTTTGCAAGATGTTTAAATACAAATCGTTCTTGAGTTCCACCACCATTCATGAATTATCTTTTAATAGTCATGACTTTAAAAATAGGTCCTACACGACTTCCAGGATGGGGCTTAAAAACAAAGGTTAATTTGCCATTATCCGTGTTTAGCTCACCAGGAATTTCATAATGAACATCAATGAATTTACCGTCTCTTTTCCCGGCAATATCTTCAGTTGCAATTTTCGTATCATTAACTAAAATATCAAAAGCCCTTGATCCTGTAAATCCGCCCCAGTATTCCACCACCAGTGCCATCCGCTGCCCCTTCGATGCTTTAAGATCAAATGATAACCAGCCGCCTCTGCCTGCAACCATTCCTTTTCTATTTTTAAAATCTTGGATATATGTGAGATCCCCTTTGAAATCATGATTACCTTCCGATTGTTCATCACCCGGTTGCAAGAAGTCATATGTCATTTTTTCTAATTTCTTCTTTTCTTCTTGTTCTGCTTTGAGATCTGCTTGGTGTTCCTTCCATTTTTCTTGATTAAATAAATCCAAATAAACCGAATATCTTCTATCGTATATGCCATAAAATGGTCTAAATACCACATCTTGAGGCCTACCAACTCCTACTGATTTAAATGTATTCACATTTCCCGACACAGGTACCAACCACTTTTCAGGATTTCTAGTTTCCGATATAATTACCGGAACAAAACTAGCATCGCTAGCATTTGGGTTTCCTATTTCTCCTAAGTCTGCTGCCAAAACCATAGGTCCGAACATAACAGCAACTCTATTAGAATTATCAGGCATACTTTCTAGACGCAGGCTAAAAGGCATCTCAACTTTTACTATATCTCCTGTATTCCATGTTCTTGAAATTTCGTAAAAACTTCCAGGAATTTGTTTTACACTAACCTTTTCCCCGTTGATACTTACTTTCAATTTTCCTTTTGAAAGCCAGGATGGATATCTCATTTTAAGTGTAAATTCTGTAGGTTTTTCAGTTTCAATTTCAAACCTTGTACCTTGTTCTTCCGGATAAAGAGTACTTTGTTTTACAGTAATCCCTTTTTCTTTCCAATTAAGTTCCGAAGCAATGAATTGACTAACATATAAAACATCATTGTTATGAAAATAAATATTGGCAGCATATTTACTATGGTTTTCCATACCTGTCCCTATACAGCATGTAAATCCATTAGGATCTTCAAACATCTTAAAATGTCCCATTTCAAGAGAAAGATTATAAATAACTCTTCCGTCTATCGGATGCTGGGATGATAGAATTTGATTAAAGAGAGCCCGTTCGTAAAAATCCGCAACTTCTGCTGAAGCATTCCACTTAAATAAATGTCTGGAAAGTTTTAGCATGTTGTGTACATTACAGGTCTCTGTAGTTTCAATACTAAGTCTGTTGCTTAACTTATCTGGAGGTCCTAGATATTCATGGTTTCCGTGACCACCTGTTACGTAGGAATGATGTTTCACCACCCTATTCCAAAAAAAACTTGCTTGTCCCCTGGCTTGTTCATTCCCAGTTAATTCATATTTGCGTGCTAATCCAATTAGTTTTGGAATTTGTGTATTTCCATGCTTTTTATTTAAATCATCTATTCCCTCAGATAAGGGATCTAATACCTTATTATCATAAAACAGTTCTGCTAGTCTCAAGTACTTTTCATTACCAAGGTCTGAATACAAATCAAATAATGATTCGTTAATACCTCCATATTCTGTAAGCAGCATTTTCTGTACTTGTTCTTTATTTAAATCTGATACAATACTATCTATCCAATCTGCAAATCTTTTTTCTACAACTAGCGCTTTCTCATTATCACATAAATGATAGGCATCTCTTAGGCCAGACATAATTTTGTGATGAATATAGAATGGAGCCCATAGACCATTAAGGGCAAATGGCTGTGCATCAATCTCACCTTTAGCTATCTGCTCTTTAAATATTTTCTTTGAATTTTTAACAGCTCCTATATATCCTTGCCCGTCGGCGTTCTGACAAGTCTCCAATTCATCTACAATATAGTTTACCCTATCTAAAAATTCTTTTTCTCCGGACGTATTATACATAAGAGCACAGGCAGATATATAGTGACCTAAAGTATGACCCGCCAGACTCTGACCACCAATACCGTCACTTGATAATGTTGGAGATTCCCAACCACCATAGGCTTCTGCTTTAGGTTCTAACCCTGCTTCTGTCCTGAATCTGGACAATAAGCGATCTGGTTCATAATTTAATATATACTTTTGGTTTCGTTCTGTCGCATCTTTAAATGGACCTTCTAACAAGGTTACATCAGTAATTTGAAAAGGCCGAGCTTTAAAGGAAACTACTTCAGGCCCTTCTATACCTTTTTTCCCTTGACAAGAAATCATCATAATGGAACATAATATTCCAAAAAATACAATTTTTAATATCTTCATAATTGTGTAGTTCCTCTTAATTATTTTGTGTAATTAAATCGTTTATACCCATCTTTTTAAATTAAAACCGTTATTTCATTCTTACTAGTTCAACCTGACAGCCCTCGGCTGGAACCACAAACTCAGCAATTACTTCCACCGCTCCCTTGAGTTCTTTATTTCCAATATTTTTCCCGTTCATTTCCAATTTATAAACTGCACCTTTAGTCCCGGTGAGTTTTAATCTGGTTTTGTGAGCATCGCCTGTTATGTTAGAGATTGTTAGCATTATTGATTTACCGTTCTGATCAGTAACAATGGGTGTTTCCTTTGAATATCTGTCCCTGCTCAGTTCAGCTAAAATCCTTGTTTTGTCCGTTACCAGACCAAATCTTACTCCCAATCCGTCCTGGGGGATAACCTGTAATTTATTTTCATTTTTTTCCAGATTCCCTCCATAGGCGATCCAGCCGAAATGAGGATCAGTTGTAATCAGGGTTGAAGCCGTACGCATAACCACCCCAAGTCCAAGATCAGCTTCCCCACAATAGTGATAGATTCCATGAGGATAGTTTCTAATCTGTCCCGCTCTACTTCTCGTTCTGCCCTTTCCCGAATTAAAGTCCCATCCTATAGCTCCGTCATTCTCTTTTCCCGGGAACCAGTATCCATAGTTTGATTCGGCTGTTCCGGTATTCATTAATACAAATGAACCCAGATATGAGGCATATCCCAACTGGAGCCAGTCCCATGGCTGTTCAGCAAACTGGATACCATAATCAAGAATAGCACGACCTCCCGTCCTTGAGGGATAGTACATTCTTCTAGTCGATCCCAAGTTGTAATATGAGGGATTAACATACCCTCTATGAGCTAGATTTGCCTGGAATTGACGGTCCATAAATAACCGGCTGTCCTCTTGTTTTACTTCAGGATGAGACCACCATTTTTTTAGATTTTTATCATACCATAAGTTTGTGTCTGGTTTCATGGCATTTAGGGTTCCGTACTTGGCAAGATCATAGGTGGTAGAAAATGCAGTTCCGCCAGTACTATACTCTGAGTGGTAGGGGTTTTTATCATCATAAACAAAATACTTTACCTTTTTTTCCCATTCAGACCTCAACCAGGCGGCATCTTCTTTTCTGCC
>SWCB01003763.1_pt1 | contig 49305 bp, 52 predicted proteins | sample 4692901 | NCBI WGS metagenome assembly SWCB01 (sample SAMN10267276, study PRJNA491770) | bioreactor metagenome | isolation source: DHS bioreactor inoculated with subseafloor sediment | place: Japan: off Shimokita Peninsula | collected 2006-08 | reverse complement strand
GGGGGGGCACGGCCTGAAAAGGCGGCAAATTCGGCTTGTTGGCCCGCCGCCCCCGTGCCAGTCTGGCGGCGACAAGGAGAGGCCCAGATGAGCACACCCGTTTTCATCCAGTTGCGCTGCAAGCCCGGCACCACCTACCGGGTGGCCGAGGCGATCGCCCAGCGCGAGATCCATTCCGAGCTTTACTCGACCTCGGGCGACTACGACCTGCTCCTGAAACTCTACGTGCCCGACGGCGAGGACGTGGGCAAGTTCATCAACGAAGAGCTGCTCGACATCCCCGATATCGAGCACAGCTTCACCACGCTCACGTTTAAGGCGTTCTGAGCCGGGGCGCGCGGCGCCCCGCCCTACCCCGCGCCGGTCTTGCCGCGCCGGTCGGCGCGCAGGTTGGAATAGAGCACATGGTTGCGCCAGCGGCCGTTGATCTGCAGGTAGCTCTGCGCCACGCCCTCGTATTTGTAGCCCACCCGCTCCAGCACCCCGCGCGAGGCGGCGTTTTCCGGCAGGCAGCCCGCTTCGAGGCGCGACAGATCGAGCGTGGTGAAGGCGAAGTGCACCACCGCCTCCAGCGCCTCGCGCATGTAGCCATGGCGGGCATAGGGGGCGCCGATCCAGTAACCGGTGGTGCCGGCCTGGGCCGGGCCACGGCGGATGTTGTCGAGCGTGAGCGCGCCGAGCAGCGCCTGGTCGTCGCGCCGGATCAGGAACAGCGGCAGCGCCGAACCCTGCGCCACCGCGCGCCCCGCCCAGTAGACCCGGTTGGTGAAGTTCTTGCGGCTGAGGTGGTCATGCGCCCAGCTCGGCTCCCAGGGCGTGAGGAAGGATCGGCTCGCCTCGCGCAAACCCGCCCAGGCGCCGTAGTCGGCGTGCTGCGGCGGGCGCAGGGTCAGCCGTTCGGTCTCGATCCGGACCTTGCGCGCCCGCTTGAACATCAGGCCGCCAGCCTTTCGCGCAGATGCCCAAGCTCCGGCGCCGCCGCGCCCGGCCCATAGATCGCCAGCGCCGGCCGGGCGCTCTCGACCATCGAGCCGGCGAAATCGCGCACCCCGGCAAGGTTGACCGCGTCGATCTTCGCCACCGTCTCGTCGAGCGGGATCACCCTGTCCCAGATCGCCACCTGCCGGGCCAGCCGCTCGGCGCGCGACGAGGCGCTCTCGAGCCCCATCAGCAGCCCGGCCTTCATCTGCGCCCGCGCCCGGTCGACCTCGGCCACCGACATGTCGTCGGCGGCGCGCTTGAGCTCGTCGATGGTGAGCAGCGCCAACCCCTCGATCTGGTCGGACGAGGTGCCGGCGTAGATCGTCAGCATGCCGGTGTCGGAATAGGCCCCGGCCTGGGCAAAAATCGTGTAGCACAGCCCGCGCTTTTCGCGCGCTTCCTGGAACAGGCGCGACGACATCCCGCCGCCCAGCGCCCCGGCATAGATCTGCGCGGTGTAGATCGCATCGTCGCCATAGGACGGCCCCTCCAGCCCGAGGGTGAAATGCACCTGCTCCAGCGTCTTCAGCTCACGCCGCTCACCGCCGATGAAGCCCGCCGGCGCCACCGGCAGCAACCGGCCGCGCGCAAGATGGCCAAAGGTGGCCTCGGCGAGCCGCACCAGCGCGTCGTGGTCCACCGCGCCGGCGGCCGACAGGATCATCCGGTCAGGGGCATAGTGCTGCGACACGAAGCCGGCCAGATCGTCGCGGCCAAAGCTCTGCACCCGCTCGGCCGGGCCGAGGATCGAGCGGCCCATCGGCTGGTCGGGAAAGGCCACTTCCTGCAGCCAGTCGAAGATGATGTCGTCGGGCGTGTCGAGCGCCTGGCCGATCTCCTGCAGGATCACGCCGCGCTCCACCTCCAGCTCGCGCGGGTCGAACACCGGGTTCAGCACGATGTCGGAGATCACATCGAAGGCCAGCGCCACGTCGTCTTTCAGAACGCGGGCGTAATAGGCGGTGACTTCGCGCGAGGTATAGGCGTTGAGATAGCCGCCGACATCTTCGATCTCTTCGGCGATCTGCAACGCCGAGCGCCGCTTCGTGCCCTTGAAGGCCATGTGTTCGAGAAAATGCGCAATGCCGTTCTGCTCGGCGCGCTCATGGCGCCCGCCGGCCGTCACCCAGATCCCGAGCGAGGCGCTCTCGAACCCGTCCATCGGCTCGGTGGCGATGCGAAATCCGTTCGCGAGGGTCGTAAGCTCGATCACCGGCCGGTCCGCTCGCGGATCAGCGCCTCGAGGGCGGCGAGGTCGTTGGGCACCTGGGTAAAACGCTCGGGCCGCTCGTACAGATCGGCCATGTGCGCCGGCAGGGCCGCGTCAACGCCGCAGGCCTCCTTCACCGCGGCGGGAAACTTCGCCGGATGCGCAGTCGCGAGGGTGATCATCGGCGTGGCGCCGAGATGCTCGCTGGCCACCTTCACGCCCACGGCCGTATGCGGGCAGAGTACTTCGCCGGTGGTCTCATAGGTGGATTTGATCGTCGCGCGCGTTTCGTCTTCCGAGGCCGAGCCGGAGGCGAAATGTTCGCGCAGGTAGTCGATCGCGCCCTGGCTGATGGTAAACCCGCCCGAGGCGAGATCTTCCATCTGCTCGGCCACGGTCGCCCCGTCCCGCCCATAGGCATCGAACAGCACGCGCTCGAAGTTGGACGAGACCTGGATATCCATCGACGGGCTGATCGAGGGGATCACCTGCGACGTGGTGTAGCTGCCGGTGGTCAGCGCGCGGTGCAGGATATCGTTCTGGTTGGTGGCGATTACCAGCTTCTCGATCGGCAGGCCGAGCTGGCGCGCGATGTAGCCCGCGAAGATATCGCCGAAATTGCCGGTGGGCACGGTGAAGCTGACCGGGCGCAAGGGCGCGCCGAGCGACGAGGCGGCGGTGAAGTAATACACCACCTGCGCCAGCACCCGCGCCCAGTTGATCGAGTTCACGCCGGCAAGCTTCACCGCGTCGCGGAATTCGAAATGGTTGAACATGTCCTTCAGCCGCGCCTGCGCGTCGTCGAAGGTGCCATCAATCGCCAGCGCATGCACGTTGCTCTCGGTCGGCGTGGTCATCTGGCGGCGCTGCACCTCGCTCACCCGGCCATGCGGGTAGAGAATGAACACGTCGACATTGTCGAGGCCCCGGAATGCCTCGATCGCCGCCGAGCCGGTATCGCCCGAGGTCGCACCGACGATGGTGATCTTCTCGCCGCGTTTCGCCAGCGCCGCCTGAAACAGCTGGCCGATCAGCTGCATGGCGAAATCCTTGAACGCCAGCGTCGGCCCGTGGAACAGCTCGAGCAGGAAGTGGTTGGCGCCAAGCTGCACCAAGGGCGCGCGCGCGGCATGGTTGAAGCCCGCATAGGCCCGGTTGATGATGCCGCGCAGCTCCTCGGGCGAAAAGCTCTCGCCGATGAACGGGCGGATCACCCAGTAGGCCACTTCCTCGTAGCTCATCCCCGGCAGCGCCTCGATCTCGTCGTGCCGCCGCTGCGATACCACGCTCGGCACGTAGAGCCCGCCGTCGCGCGCAAGGCCGGTCAGCATCGCCTCTTCGAAGCTCAGTTTCGGCGCGTTGCCCCGGGTGGAGACGTATCTCATCTGCTCTTCCTCAGCTGTTCCGGCGCCGTATACGCCAAAGCGCGAAGCCTGTCATCACCACCCATGTGGCGGCGAACAGAAACCAGGTTACGGCATATTCGAAATGCTTGTTGCGGATGCCCTCGGTGCTCACCGGCATGGGGCGGATGATCGGATCGGTGGGGCTGCGCGCGATCACCAGCACCGGCTCGGTGCCAAGGGCCGTGGCCATCTTGGCCACGTCGCGGGCATACCACCAGTTGCCCGCCACATCGTCCTCGGGCGTGGCGCCGGTGCGCTCGTCGGGCCAGTGCAGGTTGCCGATAATCTGTGCCGCATCAAAGGTGCGCGGCGCCTCGCGCTGATCGGTGGGCACGAAGCCCCGGTCGATCATGATGCGCCGGCCGTCTTCGGTGACGAAGGGCGCGATGATGCGAAATCCCGGGCCCCAGTCGCGGCTCGAGACCAGCACATCCAGCCCCCCCATCTCGAACCTTCCGGCCACCCGCACCGGGCGATACTTGTCCGTGTCGGGGTTCGGCGCGGCGGGCAGCGCCACCGGATCGGCGCCGATCTGCGCTTCGATCTCGGCGAGGATTCCCTGTTTCCACTCCAGCCGCTGAAGCTGCCAGACTCCAAGCCCGACGAACACGGCGAATCCCGCGAGCAGGAACAGGGCAGCGATGATTGGACGGGGCATGCGATCTCCAAACGCGAAGGGCGCGAGGTGATGCCCCGCGCCCCTTTCATCTTTCTAGAAATATCCCCGCCGGAGGCAAGGAGGTTTCCGCCCTCAGCCGCCCCAGATGTAGACCGAGGCGAACAGGAACAGCCAGACCACGTCGACGAAGTGCCAGTACCAGGCCGCCGCCTCAAAGCCGACATGGGCCTCGGGGGTGAAATGGCCCTTCAGCGCGCGCAGGAGCACCACGAACAGGAAGGTGGTGCCGATGATCACGTGGAAGCCGTGAAAGCCCGTCGCCATGAAGAAGTTGGCGCCGTAGATGTTGCCCGAAAGCCCAAAGGCGGCGTGGCTGTATTCATAGGCCTGGAAGAAGGTGAACAGCGCGCCGAGCACGATCGCGATGATCAACCCGTTGACCAGATCCTTGCGGTTGTTCCCGTGCACCAGCGCATGGTGCGCCCAGGTGACGGCGGCGCCCGACAACAGCAGGATCAGGGTGTTGATCAGCGGCAGGTGCCAGGGGTCGAAGGTCTCGATCCCGGCCGGCGGCCAGACCCCGTCGATCTTGGGCGAGCCCTCGGTCATGGGGTAGAGCGCATGCTTGAAGAAGCTCCAGAACCAGGCGAAGAAAAACATCACCTCGGACATGATGAACAACAGGAAGCCATAGCGCAGGCCGATCTGCACCACCGGGGTGTGATCGCCGTGCTGCGCCTCGTCGACCACGTCGGCCCACCAGGTGAACATCACGTAGAGCACGAGGATCAGCCCGATGGCAAACATCCAGGGCGTGATCGCCTGCATCCAGAGCACCGCGCCGAACAGCATGATAAACGCGCCCAGCGCCGCCAACAGCGGGTGCAGCGAGGGCGGCAGGATGTGATAGTCGTGGTTTTTCGCGTGAGCCATGTTTTCGTCCCTGACCTTTGAAGGTTCTCCCTGACCGGGCCTGTTGGCGACCCGTGTTCGTTTCGTTCCTAGTTCGCCAATGTGTCGCGCGTCCCCTCCGCCGCCAGCGCCGCCAGGTCCTCGGGCAGCGCGGTCTCGTGGAAGGTGTAGGACAGCGTGATCGACTTGGCGTATTTCGCTTCCGTGTCGCCGGTGATCTCGGGATCGACGTAGAACGTCACCGGCATTACCGCCCGCTCGCCCGGCTGCAACACCTGCTCGGTGAAGCAGAAACAGTCGATCTTGGTGAAGTAGCTGCCGGCCGAGAAGGGCGCGACGTTGTAGCTCGCGGTGCCGGCCACCACCCGGTCGGTCGGGTTGTAGGCCTCGTAGAAGGCCAGCCCGGTTTCGCCGATGCGGATTTCCATCTCGTGCTGCATGGGCTTGAACTCCCACGGCATATCGCGCTCGAGCGAGGCGTCGAAGCGGATCTTGATGGTCTTGTCGAGGATGATGTCGGAGCCCGCGCTGGCGGCGCGGGTGGTGCCGCCGTAGCCGGTGACCGAGCAGAACCAGTTGTACATCGGGATCGCCGCCCAGGCCATCGCGCCCATGAACACGACCACCCCGGCCGCTTTCGCGGCGGTCTTCTGCGGGCCCGACAGGCTCACTGGCTGGCTCCCGCGACCGGCAGGGGATTGTCGAGCCGGGTGACCTTGACCACGGTCAGGCCGTAGACCAGCGCGACGAAGGCAATCAGCGCGATGCCAAGCCCGACATTGCGGCTGAGGCGGCGGCGATGCAGCGCGTGTTCGGCGCGGATCTGCGTGTCCATCACCAGCCCCCCAGGCCCCAGTTCGCCAGCGTGGCCTCGACCAGCAGCGCGCCATAATGCAGGAAAAGATAGGCCAGCGACAGTTTGAAGAACTTGCGCTCGGCCAGATGCTTGTCGGCCTCGCTGTCGGCATCGGTCCGGCGCAGGATGCCGATCGCGCCGGTGATGAACAGCGCGTTCAGCACCACCGCCACGGCCATGTAGCTGGGTCCGCCGATCGAGGTGAGCCCGAGCGCGATCGAGACCACGGCCAGCGCCAGCGTGTAGCCGAGGATCTGGCGGCGGGTCGCGTCGCGGCCATGGGTGACGGTCAGCATCGGCACCTTGGCGTCGGCGTAGTCGGTCTTCACGAACAGCGCCAGCGCCCAGAAATGCGGCGGCGTCCAGGCGAAGGTAAGGGCGAACATCAGCACGCTTTCGATGCTGATCCCGCCGGTCGCCACGGCCCAGCCGATCATCGGCGGAAAGGCTCCGGCCGCGCCGCCGATGACGATGTTCTGCGGCGTCAGGCGCTTGAGCCACATCGTGTAGATCACGACGTAGAAGAAGATGGTGAAGGCGAGCAGCCCGGCGGCCATCGGCCCGGCGGCGAGAAACAGCATCACCACCGCCATCACGCTGAGCGCGATGCCGATCGCGAAGGCTTCGCCCTCAGTCACCTTGCCGGCGGGGATCGGACGCGTGCGCGTGCGGCGCATCACCCGGTCGATATCGGCGTCCCACCACATGTTGAGCGCGCCCGAGGCGCCGCCGCCCACGGCGATGAACAGGATCGAGGCCAGCGCCACCACCGGATGCACGCCCACCGGGGCCACGATCAGCCCCACCAGTGCGGTGAACACGACCAGCGACATCACCCGGGGCTTGAGCAGCGCGAAATAGTCGCCGAAACCGGCCTCGTGCTCGCCCGCCTGTTCGTAGGCTCGGATATCGGTCATGCGGACGCTCCCCCTGCCGCGGCGATCACTCGGCCGAGGCCAGCATCACGCCGGACGGCAGGGTCGCCGGGTTGCCGGCATATTCGTCGATCGCACCTTTCAGCCAGGCATCGTAGGCCTCGGGGGTCACCGCCTTGACGGTGATCGGCATGAACGCGTGGTCCTTGCCGCAAAGCTCGGAGCACTGGCCGAAATAAATCCCTTCGTTGCCCGGCTGCACGGTGAACCACAGCTCGGCCAGGCGGCCCGGCACCGCGTCCTGCTTCACGCCGAAGGCGGGGATGGTCCAGGAATGGATCACGTCCGAGCCGGTCACCTGCATCACGATCTTCTGGCCGGTCGGCACCACCACGGCGGTGTCGGTGGCGAGCAGGTAGAGATCGTTGGCGTAGCCATGATCGGCCAGCTCGTCGCGCGCCAGCATGAAGCTGTCGAAGCCGAACTCGTGGTCGACATATTCATAGGACCAGTACCACTGGTTGCCGGTTACCTTGATCACCACGTCGCCCTCGGGGATCTCTTGCTGTTTGAACAGCACCGGCAGCGAGTTGGCGCCGATAAACACGAGGATCAGCACCGGCACCAGGGTCCAGGCGATCTCGATCGGGGTGTTATGGGTGAAGCCCTTGGGCGTTTTGTTGGCGGCACGGTTGTAGCGCACGATCACCCAGGCCACGAGCGCGATCACGAACACGGCGACGGCGATAACGATGTAATGCACGAGCCCGTCGAGCGCCTGGGTGGCGATCGCCACGTCGGTCGCGGCCGGCTGCAGGCCCATCTTTCCGGCGATCGGCTTGCCGATCACCTCGAGCTCCTGGGCGCGCGCGGCCCCGGCGAGGGTTGCCGAAAGGATGGCCGAGGGCCAGAGCATCTTTTTCATCGCATGCATTCCGTAAACTTCCTGTCTCGGCGCATTTTTGCGCGCCACAATCCTGGGTCGCCGCTTCGTTATTCGACAATCCCGTTGTCTCCCTGCTTTGGTGAAACCATATTCATCGGCGAGGAACAAGAAAAATCCTGCGATGTTATGCCACACCCATGCATTTTGTCGCATGCGAAAGGACAGCCATGACTGACGCCACCCCGTTTCGCCCGTTCGAGAGCCACCTCGACGACGCCCGCGCCTTGCAGATTCTCCAGGCCGCCACCGCAGGCGCCGATGATGGCGAGCTGTTCCTAGAACGCCGCCGCTCCGAGGCGTTGGTATTCGATGACGGGCGGCTGAAGACGGCGAGCTACGATGCCTCGGAAGGGTTTGGCCTGCGCGCCGTGAACGGCGAGACGGCCGGCTATGCCCATTCCACCGAAATCTCCGAGGCGGCGCTGAGCCGCGCGGCCGAAACGGCGCGCCTGGCCGTGGGCGCGGGCGGCGGCACCCTCGCCGACGGCCCGGCCCGCACCAACCGCCACCTCTACACCGACGCCGACCCGATGGCCGACGCGGCCTTTCCCGTGAAGGTGGAAACCCTGCGCGAAATCGACGCCTATGCCCGCGCCCGCGATCCCCGCGTGGTGCAGGTCTCGGCCACCATCGCCGCGAGCTTGCAGGAGGTGACGATCCTGCGCCCCGACGGCACGCTGGTGGCCGACACCCGGCCGATGGCGCGCGTGAACGTGAGCGTGATCGTCGAAAAGGACGGGCGGCGCGAGAGCGGCAGCCATGGCGGCGGCGGCCGCGCCGGGCTGGCCGGGCTGATCGCCCCCGAGAGCTGGCAGGCGCATGCCGACGAGGCGCTGCGTATCGCGCTGGTCAACCTCGACGCCGAGCCGGCGCCGGCCGGCCAGATGGACGTGGTGCTGGGCAACGGCTGGCCCGGCATCCTGCTGCACGAGGCGGTGGGCCACGGGCTTGAGGGCGATTTCAACCGCAAGGGCACCTCGGCGTTTTCCGGGCTGATCGGCAGCCAGGTGGCGGCGAAGGGGGTGACCATCGTCGACGACGGCACGATCCCAGACCGGCGCGGCTCGATCACCGTCGACGACGAGGGCACGCCGTCGGGGCGCAACGTGCTGATCGAGGACGGCGTGCTGGTCGGCTACATGCAGGACCGCCAGAACGCCCGCCTGATGGGCGTGGCCGCCACCGGCAACGGGCGGCGCGAAAGCTACGCCCACGCGCCGATGCCACGCATGACCAACACGATCATGGAAGGTGGCACGGCGACCCGCGAGGAGGTGCTGGCCGAGCTGAAGGACGGGATCTACGCTGTCGGCTTCGGCGGCGGTCAGGTGGATATCACCAACGGCAAGTTCGTGTTTTCCTGCACCGAGGCCTATCGCGTCAAAAACGGTGTGATCGGCGCGCCGGTGAAGGGGGCCACGCTGATCGGCGACGGCCCGGCGGCGATGAAGCGGATCCGCGCCATCGGCAACGACATGGCGCTCGATCCCGGCGTCGGCAATTGCGGCAAGGCGGGCCAGTGGGTGCCGGTGGGCGTCGGCCAGCCGACTCTGCTGATCGGCGGGCTGACGGTGGGCGGCTCGGCCGCGTGATCCAGCCCGGGCCCAGCCTGCTCGCACGGGTCTGGCGTCTTTAATCTCGAGATACCTGGGGGGGGCGGTGGCAGCCCCCCTTCTCCGGCTCCGGACCTGTTTCCCACATTTTTTTTAAGTGTGCCCGGTTCCGGTAACCCGCTGTTAACCCTTTTGCCCGCATGGTTAAGGGGCAAGAGACGGACTCAGGTGAACCAGTTGGATCTTTTCCCTTCCCCCCACCCCCTCACCCCACCCCACAGCGAGGAAGATGTGCTCGCCTGGCTCCGGCTCTTGCGCTCACGCCGCGTTGGCGTGGCGACGTTTTTCCGCCTGATGCGCGACCATGGCACCGCCCGGGCCGCGCTCGAGGCCCTGCCCGAGGTGGCCCGCGCCGCCGGCGTGAAGGATTACCAGCTCTGCCCGCTGCCAGTTGTGGAACAGGAGCTCAAATCGGCCCGCTTCGCCGGCGCCACCTTCATTGCCTTCGGTAGCCCCGAGTACCCCGCCCAGCTGTCCGACATCCCCGATCCACCGCCGTTTTTCTGGGCGATCGGCGATGTGTCGTTGCTCCAGCGCTCCACCGTCGCGCTGGTGGGCGCGCGCAACGCCTCGTCGCTCGGCACCCGCATGGCGCGCCGTCTGGCCGAGGAACTGGGCCGCCAGGGCCACATCGTCGTCTCCGGTCTCGCGCGCGGGATCGACACCGCCGCGCATGCCGCCGCGCTGAAGACCGGCACGATCGCGGTCATGGCCAGCGGGGTCGATGTGATCTACCCCGCCGAAAACACCGTGCTCGGCGAACAGATCGGCCGCGACGGGGGCTTGCGGATCTCGGAGGCGCCGATGGGCATGAGCCCGCAGGCGCGCCACTTTCCCCAGCGCAACCGGATCATCTCCGGGCTGGCGCGCGCCGTGGTGGTGGTCGAGGCCGCCACCCGCTCCGGCTCGCTGATCACCGCGCGCACTGCGCTCGACCAAGGGCGCGAAGTGCTCGCCGTGCCCGGCCACCCGTTCGACGCCCGCGCCTCGGGCTGCAACATGCTGATCCGCGATGGCGCCACCCTGGTGCGTGGCGCCGACGACGTGATCGAGGCGCTCGGCGCGATCCCGGTGCCGCCACCCGCCCGCGCCCCGGACCGCGACGCCGCGCCGCTTGAAGACGAGATCCCGGCCCGTGCGCCCGAGATCCGCTCCCAGGACGATATCCGCCGGCTGCACCGCCAGATCCTCGACCGCCTCGGCCCGAGCCCGCTGGCCGAGGATCAACTGATCCGCGATCTTGCGCTGCCAGCCGCCGCCATCACACCGGAACTCGTCAACCTCGAGCTTGAAGGGCTGATCCAGCGCCAACCCGGCGGGTTCGTCAACCGGCTGACCTGAGCGGCACACCGGCCCTCTCCGCGCCTCGGACCCGGGTCGGGGGCACGCCAGACTGTCGGGGCACGCCGGACTCAAGAGCAGCCCACAGGCCCCTGACACGTCCGCGCGCATCACGCCTGGCCCCGAGCGTCAGGCCCGCAGCGACCGCGGAACCACCGCCAAACGCCCACGCCCGCCACGCTTCGCGCCGCCCCCGCCGCGCGCGTCAGAACGACCGCACCGGCGCCGCCAAAAGTTTTTGAAACCCAAGCGCCATTGACAATCCCCATGAACGGCACCCATCTAACGCCCCCAAGCCAGCCCGGCTGAGTCGAAAGGAATTTCATGCCCGTTGTCGTTGTTGAAAGCCCGGCCAAAGCAAAGACAATCAACAAATATCTCGGCTCCAACTACACGGTGCTGGCCTCCTACGGCCATGTGCGCGACCTGCCCGCGAAAGACGGTTCGGTCGATACCGAGCACGATTTCGACATGACCTGGGAAGTGGGCGCCGACAGCCGCAAACACATCAAGGCGATCGCCGACGCGCTCGCCAAGGACAACGAGCTGATCCTCGCCACCGACCCCGACCGCGAGGGCGAAGCGATCTCGTGGCACCTCGAGGAAACCCTGCGCAAACGCCGCGCGATCAAGAAAGACACGCCGGTCAGCCGCGTGGTGTTCAACGCGATCACCAAGTCGGCCGTCACCGAGGCGATGAAGAATCCGCGCCAGGTCGATACGCCGCTGGTCGATGCCTACCTCGCGCGTCGTGCGCTCGACTATCTGGTGGGGTTCAACCTCAGTCCGGTGCTCTGGCGCAAGCTCCCCGGCGCACGCTCGGCGGGCCGGGTGCAATCGGTCTGCCTGCGCCTCATCGTCGAGCGCGAGACGGAGATCGAGGCCTTTACCCCGCGCGAATACTGGTCGGTCGCCGCCGCGCTGAAAACGCCGCGCGGCCAGAGCTTCGAGGCCCGCCTCGTGTCGCTCGCCGGCAAGAAGCTCGACCGTTACGACCTGCCCGACGCCACCCAGGCGGAGCTGGCGGTGCAGGCGGTGGCGAGCCGCGCGCTCTCGGTCACCTCGGTCGAGGCCAAACCCGCCAGCCGCAACCCCTCCGCCCCGTTCATGACCTCGACCCTGCAACAGGAAGCCAGCCGCAAGTTCGGCTTTGGCGCGCGCCAGACCATGAGCACGGCGCAACGGCTCTACGAGGCCGGCTACATCACCTATATGCGGACCGACGGGATCGACATGGCGCCCGAGGCCGTCACCGCCGCGCGCGAAGAGATCAAGGCCCGGTACGGCGCGCAATACGTGCCCGCCTCGCCCCGGATCTACAAGAACAAGGCCAAGAACGCGCAAGAAGCCCACGAGTGCATCCGGCCGACCGATATGAGCCTCGACGCCGGCAAGCTCGTCAAGCTCGAAGCCGATCAGCGCAAGCTCTACGACCTGATCTGGAAGCGCACCCTGGCGGCACAGATGGAAGGCGCGCGGCTTGAGCGCACCACCGTCGAGATCGGCGCGCCCGATGGCCAGGTGGGCCTGCGCGCCACCGGGCAGGTGGTGCAATTCGACGGCTTCCTCAAGGTCTACGAAGAGGGCCGCGACGACGATTCTTCGGGCGACGACGGCGATGCCCGCCTGCCGCAGGTGGCCCAGGGCGACGCGCTCGGCTGGGACGGCGGCGCGTTTCAGGGGGCTTACGCCAAGGCCGCGTCGGACTCGCTGGTTCACAGCGATGCCAAGGGCATGCAGATTGACGAATCCGCCGTGCTCTCGGGCAACGGCGCCACCCTGGCCCTGCAGCACCACACCCAGCCGCCGCCGCGCTACACCGAGGCGACGCTGGTCAAACGGATGGAAGAGCTCGGGATCGGGCGGCCCTCGACCTATGCCAGCATCGTCACCACGATCCAGGAGCGCGAATACGTCCGCAAGGAACAGAACCGGCTGTTTCCCGAGGACAAGGGGCGGATCGTCACCATCTTCCTGCTCAATTTCTTCCGCCAATACGTCGGCTACGAATTCACCGCCGAGCTTGAGGAAGAGCTCGACGAGATCTCGGCCGGCGATCTCGACTACAAGGAAGTGCTGGCGCGGTTCTGGCGCGATTTCTCCGCCGCGATCGCCGAAACCAGCGAGCTGCGCATTTCGGAGGTGCTCGACAAGCTCGACGCGGCCCTCGCGCCGCAACTCTACCCCGAGCGCGAAGACGGCTCCGACCCGCGCGCCTGCCCGGTCTGCGGCAATGGCAGCCTGCACCTGAAAACCTCGCGCACCGGCGGTTTCGTCGGCTGCTCGAACTACCCCGAATGCCGCTACACCCGCCCGATCGGCGGCGGCGAGGAAAACGGCGGCGACCGCGTGCTGGGCGAGGTCGAGGGCGAAGAGATCACCTTGCGTTCGGGCCGGTTCGGCCCCTATGTGCAGCGTGGCGAGGCGAGCGAAGACAACAAGAAGCCGCCGCGCGCGAGCCTGCCGAAGGGCTGGGCGGCCGACGAGATGGACCTTGAAAAGGCGCTGCGCCTGCTCTCGCTGCCGCGCGAAGTGGGGACGCACCCCGAAGACGGCGCGCCGATTGCGGCGAATTTCGGCCGGTTCGGCCCCTACCTGATGCACCAGAAGCCCGACGAGGCGAAGCCGGTCTACGCCAACCTCAAGGACCCGAACGATGTGTTCGAGATCGGCATGAACCGCGCCGTCGAGCTGATCGACCACAAGCGCGCCAACCCCGGCCGGGGCCGGGGCACGGCGGCCAAACCGCTGCGCGAGCTGGGCGAGCACCCCGAAAAGGGCGGCGCGCTCAACGTGATGGAAGGCCGCTACGGGCCCTACGTGAAGTGGGAAAAGGTCAACGCGACCCTGCCCAAGGAGATCGACCCGGCGCAGGTGACGCTGGAACAGGCCGTGGCGCTGGTCGACGAGAAGGCCGGCAAGGGCAAGGCGAAGGCCAAGCCGAAGGCAAAAGCCGCAGCCAAACCCAAGGCGAAGGCCGCCGCCAAACCCAAGGCGAAAGCCAAGCCCAAACCCGCTGCCAAGAAGGCCTGACGCCGGCCCGCGCCGGCGTCAGAAAAACTGCTCGAGCCAGGGAACCGTCTCGAACAGCCCCAGCAGAAATCCATAGTTGCGCTTGTCATCCGTCTTGCCGCTCATCGCCCAGAGCCGCTCGGCCTCGGCGTGAATCTCTCGCACCACGGCGCGGTCGAGGAACATGACCCCGTTCTCGGTGTCATGGATATAGCTGCGCCGGTTCAGGTTTGACGAGGCCACCAGGCCAAGGCGGCCGTCGATCACCACGATCTTGGCATGCAGGAGCCGCTCATTGGTGTCGTAGAGCCGGAAGCGGAAGCGGCCGCGCATCTCGTCGTCGAAGCGGGCATTGAGCGCCAAGGTGAAGATCGCCGGCGGCTCGTCGCCGCCGCGCCGCGTAACGAAGCGCACGTCGACACCACGCGCGGCGGCGCGCTCAAGCGCGGCGAGGATCGCGGGTGTCGGGTAGTTGAAGGGCGAGACCACGAAGATTTCTTTGTCGGCGGCGTCGAACAGATCAACATAGAGCTGCTCCTGCGCCCAGCCGTCTGCCCAGGGCAGCGAGATGAAATGGCGCACCAGCCCGTCGCCTGCCGCCACCGCGCCGCCCGCGCTGGCCCGGGCCTCGCCGTCGGCGCGCATCACCTGAGCGCCTTGGTCGCGGGTGTAGAAGCGGGCGAACTGCGCGGCGATCTCCTCCACCCGGGCGCGGTCGCGCAGCCCCACTTCAAAATCGTCGTAGACGGAATGAAAGACCACCCCGAGCCCGCCGCCGGCCTCTTCGTAGGAATGCAGGAAAGGATGGTCGGGGTAGTTGGTTTCGCCGTCGAAATAGAACCCGTCGGTCAGGTTGCGCCCGCCCACCAGCGCGAAAGAGCGGCCCGGCTCGCGCGACAGGCCAAGGAACAGCTTCACGTGGCTGGCGCGCTGGATCGCGTTGAGCCCGTCACCGGGGCGCGCGGCGGGAAAGCGGAAGAATTGCAGCGTTACGTTGGGATATTGCGCCGCCAACGCCTCGAACGGGCGACGGTCGAACCCGGTCATCAGCGCCGAGGACGCGAGCACCTTGATCCGGGTGCCGCGCGCGGCGTGGAACGCCAGGGCACGCGTCATCAGCCAGCCCGAAAGGTCGGCGCGGATCAGCAGGTATGAGACGACGATCTCGTCGAAATGCGGGGCGCGCGAAAAATCGAGCCCCATGTCGGGGTCGCCCGCTTTGAGCGCGGCGGTGGATATGTCGGCCCCGGTGAGCCGGTCGAGGCGCCATTTGAGCCCCTCGATCTCGCCCGGCACCAGATCGACCGGCCCGGTGGGCGCGGGGCAGGTCTGTGACAGCGCACGCTCGGCGAAAAAGGCGCGCGCAAGCGGATCGGACGGGGTGGGATTGGGTGCCGGGCAGCCGGCGGCGCGGGCCACGCTCGCCACCGGGGCGCCATCGCGGATCAGCGGCAGGCTCAGGCCGTCGCCCCAGGCAATCTCGCAGCGCGCGGTCTCGGGCGGCAGCACCAGAACCGGCAGCTGTTCGCCGCCGGCCGCCGGCACCGTCAACGCCCGCGTCGCGCCGGGGCGCAGGAACAGGCCCGCCCCCCGCTCACCCGGCGCCAGCAGCCGCGCCGCGCCGGTGCAGCTCACCCGCGCAGGCGTTGGCCAGCGTGCTGTAGAGGCGATGGCAATCCGGGTTTCGCCCCCCGTCACCGCCGGAAAGCGGAACGCCGCGCCGGCCTGGTCGGGGCCGCGCTCGGACAGGTAGAGTGTGGCGGCGAGCCGCGCGCCGGTTTGCGGGAACACCCGCACAGGCTCGGCTGCGGGCATGGCGCAACCGGCGAGCAGGGCCAAAGCCCCCAGTCCCGCCGCAACACCGCGCCCGATCCGAACAAACCCCATGCACACCCCCAAAGGTTACACCCCCTTGGTAGTGCGCCGGCATCCGGGCTTCAAGGTCGGCGGGCACGGGCGGCGGCCTTCAGCCCGCCACGGTCTGGTTTGACACCGCCCCGTCGAGCCCGTTCGAGCCGTAGACCCATTGCAGGATGTCATACCAGTCGTCGGGTTTTTTCGACGCCATGATCTGGTTGCGCAGCTCGGCATGGGCCCCCGCCGGGTGGTAGATGTGGTCGCCGATCTCGCGGCTTTGCAGCTGGATCCGCGCGGTGCGGGTGCGGCGCATCTTCTGGTAGGTGTCGAACTGGCTTTCGATATCGCCCGCCCCCTCGCCCATCACATGGGCCAGCGCCACCGCGTCTTCCATCGCCATGCAGGCGCCCTGGGCGAAATATTGCAGCTGGGGATGCGCCGCGTCGCCCAGCACCGCCACACGGCCATCGACCCAGTTGTCGGCCGGATCCCGGTCGCACAGCACCCAGCGTTTCCAGTTCTGGCCCTTGTCGATGATCTGGCGCGCCACGGGGTGAACGTGCTCGAAGCCCTGGCGCACTTCGTCATGGGTCACCGGCACGCCGTTCTCAGGGCTCGGCGCATTGTTGTGGTAGGTCACCACCAGGTTGAACACCTTCCAGCCCGACAACGGATAATGCACGATGTGGCATTTCGGCCCGGCCCAGAGCGTGGCGGCGTTCCAGCGCAGATCTTCTGGCATGTCCTCGGTGGGAATCACGCTGCGGTAGGTGGTGTGGCCCGAGACGCGCGGATCGCCGTCGCCAATCACCTTCTTGCGCACGTTCGACCAGAGCCCATCGGCACCGATCATCGCCGTGCCGGTGATCCGCTCGCCATGAGCAAGGATCGCGGTGACGGAGCTTTCGTCCTGCTCGTAGTCCACCACCTCCGACGAGGTGCGCAGCGCCACCAGCGGGTGCTCGCTGCAGGCGCGCAGGAACACGCCGTGCAGATCGCCGCGGTGCACCACCGCGTAAGGATTGCGAAACCGCGCGCGAAAGTCGTCGCCGAGCGGGATGCGGGTGATCTCGCTGCCTTCGATCGCGTCCATCAGACGGAGGTTGTCGATATAGACAGCCATCTCGCGCGCCGCATCGCCGACCCCGAGATAGTCGAAGGCGTGAAAGGCGTTCGGGCCGAGCTGGATTCCGGCGCCGATCTCACCGAGCTGCGATGCCTTCTCAAGCACGATCGAGGCCACGCCTTTTTGCGCAAGACCAATCGCCGTGGCCAGGCCACCGATTCCGCCGCCCGCGATGAGGATACGTTGTTCTTTCATTTTTCGAACCTTTCCCTGCCCAGATCTGCACACTTGCCCATTCCGGTTAAGACTTTTCGAACATTCTGACGCGAGGGGCAGCGGCCTATTCCGGCGCGGCGATAGTCAGCGCGATCGGGGTGAGCCCGTCGATCCCGCCGGTGATCTTGTCCCCCGCGACCACCGGGCCAACGCCGGCCGGCGTGCCTGTCATGATCACGTCGCCTTCGCGCAGGTGGTAGTATTTCGACAGGTCCGCGACGATCTCGGCGCAATTGTGGATCAGGTCGGACAGGTGGGCATCCTGTTTCACCGCGCCGTTCACTTCGAGGTGGATGCGCTGCGCGCCGATCTCGCTGATCTCGCCCGCCTTGGTCAGCTCGGCAAACACCGCCGTGCCCTCGACATCCTTGCCCAGATCCCAGGGGCGCTGCTTTTCGCGCGCCTTGAGCTGCAGGTCGCGCCGGGTCATGTCGAGCGCGCAGCCATAGGCATAGATCGCCGCCTCGGCATCGTCGACGCTGGCGCGCAGCACCGGCTGGCCGATCACCAGCGCCAGCTCCATCTCGTAGTGGAAGTTCTCGGTGCCCGGCGGATAGGGCAACGTCGAGCCGCTGGCGAGCGTGTGCTGCGGGTTTTTGGTGAAGTAGAACGGCGCCTCGCGGTCCACTTCCACGCCCATCTCGGCGGCATGGGCGGCATAGTTGCGCCCGACGCAGAAGATCCGCACGACCGGGTAGCCGGCGGATTCGCCCTTCACCGGGATCGCCGGGGTGGCGGGGGCTTCAAACAGGTATTCGGTCATCTCGCGCGTTCCTCGTAATAGCCCAGCCTGTCTTGCAGGGGGCGGTCATGGACTCGGACGAAGAAGCTCTCTTCCTCCGCCTCGAAGGTGATCCGCGCAAAGACCGGCGCAGTAAAGGTGTCTTTCGCGCCGTAAGCAAAGCTGTCGCCGTCGATCCAGGCGCGCCCCTTGCCCTTGATCACGTGATAGGCTGCCGACGACGAGCGCAAGGGGGGCTCGTCCTTGCCGCCCGCGGCGATCCGCATCGCGGTGAAGCCCATCGTCGGCAGCACGTCGTCGCCGGTCTCGGGGTTCACGTAGTCAAGCTCGGCCGGCCCGTCCGCGTAGTTCGCCATCTCGCGCAGCGCCGCCTCGGTGCGCACCCAGGGGTAGCGCATCATCGGGTAGCGGCGCGCGCCCTGGCCCGGGCGGCGCGTGGGCGCAAGGCCGGACGAGAGGTATTCCACCTGGCTCGCGTCGGGCCGGTTGCGCTGCGCCTGAAGCGGGCCCTCGGTCGCATACGAGCCCTCGAGGTAGTAAAACAGCGGCAGGTCGAGCGCGTCGAGCCAGATCACCGGCTCGCTGCCCTCGTGGCCATGGTCATGCCACTCGCCGCCGGGGGTGAGCACCAGGTCGCCCTCCTCCATCGGCAGCTTCTCCCCATCGACGACGGTGAAGCCGCCCTTGCCCTCGACGACGATGCGCACCGCGCTCGGGGTATGCACATGGGCCGGCGCGGTCTCGCCCGGCAGGAGCAGTTGCAGCCCGAGGTAGATCGACGCGGTCGCCTGCATCGCACCGGCGCCGCGCCCGGGATCGGAGAGCACCAGCACCCGACGCTCGGCCTTCTCAACCGGCGTCAGCTCGCCCGCGCGCAACAAGAGCGGTCGCACCGCGCCGTAGTTCCAGTACCCCGGCCGGGTCACGGCGGTCGGCCGGCCATGCGGCAGCACGTTGCGCATCATCGGCCAGAGCGGCGCGACGCCGGCCTCGGCCATCGCGTCGCGGTAATCCTGCGGCAAGTCCTCCAAGGTTCCGAGCTCAGCCATGCGATCCTCCCTGTGCGAGTCGTTTTGGTATGTATGCTAACGATACGTGTGCTTGTCAATTGCTCTCCCGCCCGCTATGCCAAGGACATGAGCGAAATCCACCGCATGGCCGGGCACCAGATCCGACGGCTGAATCAGATCTCGCAGGCGATCTTCCGCGACCGCATGGCGGCGGCGGGGGTGGACCTGACGCCGGTGCAATACGCCGCGCTGACCACGCTGGCCGAGCAGCCCGGGATCGACCAGGCGCACCTGGCCGCCGCCATCGCCTACGACAAGGTGACGATCGGCGGGGTGATCGACCGGCTGGTAGCCAAGGGGCTGGTGGATCGCCGCGCCTCGCAGCGCGACCGGCGCTCGAAGGCGGTGCGGCTGACGGCGGCAGGCGCCACGCTGCTTGACGCGGCGCGACCGATCGTCGAGGGCTTTCAGCCCGACATCCTCGCCGGGCTGAGCGACGAGGAACGCACCTGTTTTCTCGACCTGCTCGGGCGGATCACCCACACCGGTGCGCCGCAAGGCTGACGTGCCGCCCGGTCCGGCTCAGTGCGCGGGCTTGATGAAGGTGCCGTTTTTCAGCTCGCTCACCGCCGTGAGCAGCTCCTCGCGGGTGTTCATCACGATCGGCCCATGCCAGGCCACCGGCTCACGGATCGGCGCGCCCGAGACGAGCAGGAAGCGCACGCCCTCGGGGCCCGCCTGCACCGTGATTTCGTCGCCGGTGCCAAAGCGCACCACGGTGCGGTTGCCAGACAGGTCGCGGATATTCACCTCCTGCCCCATCACCTCTTTCTCCAGCAGCACCCCCTCGGGGCGGCTGGCATCGGCGAAGGCGGCGGCGCCGGCGAAGACATAGGCAAAGGTGTGCTTCCAGGTGTCGACCGTGAAGGTCTTCTTCAGCCCCGGCGGCATCGAAATATCGAGGTATTGCGGATCGGCGGCGATGCCGTCGACCGGGCCCGACTTGCCCCAGAAACTGCCGACGATCACCCGCACCGCCGTGCCGTCATCGTCGACCACCACCGGGATGTCGCTGCCGTGAATGTCCTGATAGCGCGGCGCGGTCATCTTCAGGCTCGCCGGCAGGTTGGCCCAGAGCTGGAAGCCGTGCATCTGCCCGGCCGCGTTGCCGGTCGGCATTTCCTGGTGCATGATCCCGGAGCCGGCCGTCATCCACTGCACGTCGCCCGCGCCGAGCGTGCCCCGGTTACCGAGGCTGTCGCCATGCGCCACCTCGCCCGCGAGCACATAGGTGATCGTTTCGATCCCCCGGTGCGGATGCCAGGGAAACCCCTTGAGGTAATCCTCGGGCCGGTCGCCGCGAAAATCGTCGAACAAAAGGAATGGATCATAGGCCTCGGGCTCGTGAAAGCCGAAGCCGCGGTGCAGCTTCACGCCGGCGCCCTCCATCGTGGGGGTGGCCGGCGTGGCAGACAGGACGGGACGCAGTGACATGGGTGTCTCCTTTCGCCTTCGAAAGGTAGGCACCCAGACGCTGCGCGAAAAGCGGGCTGGCGGCGCAGGCGCTGTGCGCGCCCGCACAGATCGCCTACTCGGTGATGCCGCAGCCGACCCCGTCAAAACAGAGCTGGGGGGCAAAGCGCGGGCGGGTCATCACGATATCGCGGAAGGTCTGATCGGTGATCCCGGTCAGCGTCGCCGAAAACGGTGGGTCGTAGTCCATCGTCGTCTCGACGATGATCACCCGCTCGCCGGTGGCGATCAACGGGATGATGTTGTCGAAATGATCCATGATATCCGCGTCTGAAAACGTCGGCTTGCCGTCGGTCGCGCGCGACCAGTCGGCCTCCAGCGTGCGCTCACCCTCGTTGGGGCCACCGGCCACCGCGCATCCGTCGGTGCAATGCACCACCGAGACGCGCAGCCACGACGAGCTGTCGGCCTGGGTGAGATAGCGATAGAGGTTCTTGGTGCCGGTCAGGTAGTCCATGTCGATCACGTTGGTCTCGCGCGAGAGCAGGTCCGAGATCGCATAGTTCGATTTCATCGCGACATTCTTCACCCGGTAGACGTCGAAATAGGTGAAGGTAGCGAGAAAAGCCCAGAACAGCAGGGGGGCAATCAGCGCGGCCTCCACCGACATGCTTGCCGCCTCGTCGCGCCCGAAACGGCGCGTGAGCGCCCGCAGGGGGGCGGTTATCGTGCTGACTGTGTCTGCGAAGATCATCATCCTGCCCTCCTCACGGTTCGTTCACAAAGGTCGACGCGGCGATGATCTGGTATCCGCCAGAAACATCCAGCGGCAGGTCCATCACCAGCGGCGTGCTGCCGAAGAACGGATCGAGCACCGCGCAGGCGCGCACGATCATCACGTCGTTCACGCCGCCGAGGGTGAAGCCGACCACCGGCTGGATATCCTCATCGCGGTTGACGCAGGTCACGTTGCCCGCCGGCAGGGTCCAGGTGTCGGTCGGCACCTTGGTGAGCTCGATCATCACCGAGGCCATGCAATTGTCGAAGATCAGCGAGTCTTCGCACACCCGGCGTTTCAGCTCGTCCGGCGTCGATGGCTCCAGCGACCCGAGCCGCAACGCGCGCACGTTGAGATCGACCGCGCGATCGAGCATCACCGATCGGGTGAGATAGATCGACACTTCAAAGGCCGAGAGGAAGATCGTCATGATCGCCGGAAACAGGATGACGAACTCGATCGTCGCGTTCCCATCGTCTCCGGCAACGGCCTGCCTCAACCGCCTGAAAGTATTTTTTATGTCTGCCCCAAACATTTTTCTTGTCCTAGTTCACGAGCTTCAGTTTCGAAATCTCGCGTGCGATTGACGCAAAGGCGTCTGTCAGGTCCATCCCGTCGACGTCGAAGTAGTAGCCCACGTCCGTCGCACATTTCTGCAGCACGGTGCCCGCCCAGGAGCTGGTCTCGAAGCCGATCGTGAACACCGTCATGCCCTGGTCTTTTGCCGCCGTGCAGATATCGTCGAGCCGGTCGTTCTTCTCGGTCGTGCCTTGCCTGGAGCCGGGGCTGGAGAGCCAGTCGAAGCTCTTGTACCAATTCCAGGGTTTCACTTTCCACAGCTCCGGGTAGCTCAGTTGCAGGGCGTCCCCGCCGGCTTCCGTGCGCGTGGTACAGCTCCAATACGAGCAGTCGCGGTAGGTCCCGGTGCCGTAGGGATGATCTTCATACCGGCCCAGGTGCGGCCAGTAATATTGGTTCGTCGACGCCTTGTAGACCGAGTAGACATATTCGCTGCCGCTCCAGGTGCTCACCTTGTCTTCGGTGCGCCAGATCGGAGACGGGCCGTCGCGATAGCCATCGTAGAGGTAATACTGGTCGGTATTCTCACCGTCGGTCATCAGCACGATGACCTTGTTGATCCCGCGCTCGGTATAGTCGAGCGGGCGGTCGGCGAACGCCTCGTCGACAAAGCCGCCATCGTACAGGCTCGCGACGACAGGCCGCGCCGCCGGGTCGAGCAGGGCCGCGCCCCATTTCATGCCGATGTCGATCGAAGTGTTGCCATTGGCGCCCAGGTCGTCGATGCGGTCGCGCAGGATCTGCGCGTCGCTTTCCACTGCCGTCACCTCGCGCCACGCATCGGTCTTGCAGGTTCTGTTCCCGTCGCTGGCGGCCCGGTCCCAGGACGAGCGCGCGTCGAAATGGCCGGTGCGGTTGAGCGCAGTCAGGTCCGAAATCGCCGTGGTGTCGAAATCGGTCTGATCGAAGGTCACGCAGGACGAGTCGGTGTGTTCGGTGCTGACGTTGAACTCGCTGGCCAGCGTTTCGCCCAGCAGCACCTGCTCGGAATAGGGGACGACCGATACCGAGATCTGGTCTTCCGGCACGGTGCAATCGGTGGTCTTGGTCGAGTCCGCCGGATCGCACATCACGATGTTGATGAAGTCGGTCGCGGCCTGCTTGAGAATGTTGATCTTGCTTGCGCCGCCCGAATACGACCACCAGCTCATCGAGCCCGACACGTCGAGCACGAGCGAGATTTCGGTCTGCGACGCGGTTTGCTGCGCTGCGCCCGAGGCCGGCGCCTCAAGCTCGGTGATGCCAACGAAATTGAGGAAGATCGACGGCACCTCCATCGACGCATTGACCGCCACGTAGCGCGATGCCGCGTCCTCGGTCACGATGATATCATCGGGATCGATGTAGGCGCCCAGACCGCCGCGCTCGAAATAGTCGATCACCACGTCCCTCGGCGCGAGCGGTTGGTCGAGGCTCGCCGCCGCCAGCACCGCCCGGTCGAGCGTGGCCTGAAGCCGGGCGCGCTGCGCTTCGTAGCGCATGAAGTCCACGCCCATGCCGCCGGCGGCGAGCATCAATACGAAGATCATCAGCCCGAAGATGATCAGCGATCCATCCTCTGACCGCGCAAATCCACTGCGCCGATCACCGGTCGCGCCCTCGTGGCGTTGGTCGTTCCTGTCATGGAGCCGTGTCATTTCGGTCCCTTTCTGCCGCGGACTCGCCCTTCTGAAGCGACTCCACCCCTATTCATCCATCCTCTCTTGAACTCCGGCAGCGTGGCGGAAATGGGGCGGAAATGGGGTATTTGCGATCGATTGGGCCCGATCGGGGGGGCAATCCCGTGGCCTGCCCGGCACTGTTTTCACCGCGGCGACAAAAGCGGACGGATTGCCGCAGGATTGTTAACCAATAGCTAACGGTCATGGCCGCGCCCCGATCCTGGTCACCAGGGATTGAGACCGCGGGCCTGGCCGCCTATGTCTGGGGTCTGATTGCAAAAGGAGTTCTCCATGCGCGCGTTGTCCCAGCCCGTTCCCGTCCGTGATGCCCATGCCGGTGCCGGGGGGCCGGGCGATCTCGGGCCGCTGCCGGACTGGGATCTGACCGATCTCTACGCCGCGCCCGACGCACCGGAAGTGGCGCGCGACCTTGCCCTTGTCGAGAATGCCTGCCGCGATTTCGCCGCGCGCTACGAGGGCAAGCTGGCCGAGCTGGACAGTGAAGGCCTGCTGGCCTGCGTGCGCGCCTACGAACAGATCGAGCGCGTCGGCGGACGGCTGATGAGCTATGCCGGCTTGCGCTACTACCAGAACACCACCGACGGCGAACGTGCACAATTCCTGCAAAACTTGCAGGAAAAAGTGACCGATTTCACCAATTCTCTTGTCTTTTTCACACTTGAGCTCAATCGCCTGCCCGATCAGACCCTGGACGCCCTGATCGGCGCGAATGCCGATCTGGCGCGCTATGCGCCGGTGTTCGAGCGGATGCGGGCGATGCGGCCCTACCAACTTTCGGACGAGTTGGAAAAGTTCCTGCACGACCAGTCCTCGGTCGGCGCGGCGGCCTGGAACAAGCTGTTCGACGAGACCATGGCCGGGCTCACCTTCCAGCCCGAGGGCGAAGACGAGATGCCGCTCGAGGCCACGTTGAACCTGCTCACCGAACAGGACCGCGGCCGGCGCGAAGCCGCCTCGCGCGAGCTGGCGCGGGTGTTCGGCGAAAACATCCGGCTGTTCTCGCGCATCACCAACACGCTCGCCAAGGAAAAGGAGATCGAGGACCGCTGGCGCAAGATGCCGACGCCGCAGACCGGCCGCCACCTGGCCAACCATGTCGAGCCGGAGGTGGTCGAGGCCCTGCGCGCCGCCGTGGTCGCGGCCTACCCGAAGCTCTCGCACCGCTACTACGAGCTCAAGCGCAAGTGGCTTGGGCTTGAGACGCTCCAGGTCTGGGACCGCAACGCGCCCCTGCCGATGGAAGACGTCAAGGTGGTGGGCTGGGACGACGCCCGCACCACCGTGCTCGACGCCTACGCCGCCTTCGACCCGGAGATGGCGCGGATCGCCCAGCCGTTTTTCGACAAGGGCTGGATCGACGCCGGCGTGAAACCCGGCAAGGCCCCCGGCGCCTTCGCCCATCCCACCGTCACCGACGCGCACCCTTACGTGATGCTGAACTATCTCGGCAAACCGCGCGACGTGATGACGCTGGCCCACGAGCTGGGCCACGGCGTGCACCAGGTGCTCGCGGCGGGCCAAGGCGAACTGCTGTCGCAAACGCCGCTCACCCTCGCGGAAACGGCCAGCGTATTTGGCGAGATGCTCACCTTCCGCAAGCTGCTCGACGGTGCCAAGGACGCAAGCCAGAAAAAAGTGCTCCTCGCCGGCAAGGTCGAGGACATGATCAACACCGTGGTGCGCCAGATCGCGTTCTACGATTTCGAGTGCAAGCTGCACGAGGCGCGCCGGGGTGGCGAGCTGACGTCCACTGACATCAACGCGCTGTGGATGTCTGTGCAGGCCGAAAGCCTCGGCCCGGCGTTCACCTTCATGGAGGGGTATGAGACCTTCTGGTCCTACATCCCCCACTTCATCCACTCGCCGTTCTACGTCTACGCCTATGCCTTCGGCGACGGCCTCGTGAACGCGCTCTACGCCGTCTACGAAGAGGGCGATCCGGACTTCCAGGCGAAGTATTTCGAGATGCTGAAAGCGGGTGGCTCCAAGCACCATAAGGCGCTGCTGGCGCCGTTCGGGCTGGATGCCACCGACCCAACATTCTGGGACAAGGGCCTCAGCATGATCTCGGGGATGATCGATGAGTTGGAAGCGATGGAGGGGTGAGCGGCATCACCCTGCCCGCATGTCTCACCCGCCACGACGCTGCCCCGCGCGCCAGCCTGGCGGTTGACGAGAACAACCCGGTCGCGCTGCGCACCTACCTCGCGGGCGGATGGCAGGACAGCGGCAAAACGGTTGTAACCTGCTCCGGCCCGGCGTGGATCCTGCATCTCGCCCTGCGCTGAACCGCTTTGATAGTCCGAAAATATCGCGACGGGCAGCGCTCCCTACTTGAGCTGGCTGTCCTTCGAGCCCCGCCGGTTGATCCCCGGCCGCGCCCGGAACGCCGCGTCGCGCTCCTGCTGGCAGTCGATGCAGAGCTTCACCCCCGGCAGGGCCTTGCGCCGCGCCTCGGGGATCGGCTCGCCGCAGTCCACGCAGTCCAGCGCGCTCTCGCCCTTGGGCCCCGAGCGCGCGCGCAGCCGTTCCAATTCCTCGGCAATCGAGGCCTCGATCTGTTCGTTCACCGCGCCGTCGCGCGTCCAGCCACCGGCCATGGACGGACCCTCCTGGCGGTCAGCCTAGCGCGGACGAAACGCCGCGCCTAGTCCTTGCCCCATTTCGAAAACGGGAACGGCTTGGCGTCCGTCGCGCCGGTCTGGAACAGCGCCACCTTGGCGAGCCAGTCCGACAGATCCTTGCCAAAATCGGCAATCGGCTGGTTCTTTTCCTTGCCGAACAGGAGCCAGAGGAATTGCAGGATCGCCGCGACGCCGAGAACGAACTCACCGATCCCGAACAGGAGGGCCAGCACCAGCATCCAAAGGCCACGCAGCCAGACGTTGTTCTCGTCGTCGCGCCAGTCGACCTCGGAGGCCTGCTCACCGCTGCCGGGCTCTTCCAGCACGGTGGGCTCCACATCCTCTTCAGTCGTCTTCTTGGGTTTCTTCACCATGGGTTCTCCCTCCGGCGCTCAGAGCACGATCTCGCCCGACAGGCGATCCACCACCTCGGCAGGCTCCAGTTTCAGGAAGTCCTTGGCCACGTCCACCACCAGCGCCTTTTTCAGGTTGGCCGGCAGGTGGCTGCGCAGCACACCGAGCGTAGCCGGGGCCGCCGCCATCACGAAGCGGTCAAACCCGCCCTCGGAAAAACGCGCCTCGGTCTCGGTAAGCACCGCCTTGGCAAAGGCTTCGCGGGCCTGATCGCGCTCGGCTTCGGCCAGATCGGCCACACCGTGCTGCGCCATCCCCGGCGCGGCGGAATTGCGCCCCGCCCGGTCGGAATAGCCAGAACCCGCGCGCGCCAAGATCGACGCCGCCAGATCTTCGATTTCGGAAAGCCCCTTGTTCGGGCCGTGGTTTTCAAACAGCCGTGCGTGCGCGTCGTCTGCAAGAAGGACAAGCGTTTTGATCGGTTTCATGACGCCCCCTTTCTATCTTGATACATGGGAGCTTCGCCCCTTGTTTTCAAGCCGATCGGGCGGGATCACTCGATCTCTTCGGCGGCCGCGAAGACCATGTCGATCATCGCCTGCGTGCCCTTGGAAAACTCCAGCGGGCACGGGTATGGCGCCCCCTCCAGCACGGTGCGCGAAAAGTTCTGCACCTGCTCGACATAGTGGTTCACCGTCGGCCAGCGCTCGGTGCGCACGGTGCCGGCGAGGTCGCGCACATGCACCAGCGCCTCGGCGAAAACGCCGGCGTTGAACGGCGCGCTCACCGTGATCGTCCCCAGATCGCCCTGGAACACCACCTCCTGGCGCGGCGCGAGCCGCATCGAGGTCATCGCCGAATAGGTGAAACGCCCGCCCGGCCCCTCCATTTCGCCCACCACCTGCGCCCAGGTATCGACGCCGTTTTCGCGCCGGATCCGGGCCGAAAGGGCGACCGGCTCGGCGCCCATCGCAAAGCGCACCGAGGAATAGGTGTAGACGCCGATATCGCGGATGCCGCCGCCACCGGTCTCGGGCCGGTTGCGGATATTGTCGGTGTCGGAGCGGTTGTCATAGCTGAACGCGGTATCGACATGCGCCACCGTGCCGATCTCTCCCGAGGCGATGATCTCGCGCACCCGGCTCCATTGCGGGTGGTGCACGATCATGTAGGCCTCGGCGGCGTGCAGCCCGGTCTTGTCGCGCAGCGCGATCAGCTCGTCGATCTCGCTCGCCATCATCGCGATCGGCTTCTCGGTCAGCACATGCTTGCCGGCCTCAAGCGCCTTTTTCGTCCACTCGACATGCATGTGGTTGGGCAGCGGAATGTAGACCGCGTCGATCGCATCCCATTCCAGCATCGCGTCATAGTCGAGAAACACGTCGAGCCCGGGGCAGAACGCCTCGAACGGCGCGGCCTTGGCCGGGGTCGAGGTGGCCAGCGCCACCAGCCGGTTGCCATGCGCAGCGTGGATCGCCGGCCCCATGTGTTGGGCCGCAAAGTTGGCCCCTCCCAAGATCCCCCAGCGCAGCAAGTCCGCCATTGTCGTCTCCCAAAAAATCATATCCCCACGCAAGCTTACGCCCGAGTGGGGAGAGTGGCAATTGCCGCGCGCACGCGCTCAGGCAGTTTCGAACAGCCCCTTTTCGGCGGCCAGGTCCTGCATCTTTTTCTGCAGTTTCTCGAATGCGCGCACCTCGATCTGGCGGATTCGCTCGCGGCTCACGCCGTATTGTTCGCTCAGCGTCTCCAGCGTCACCGTCGCGTCGGACAGACGGCGCTGGGTGAGGATGTCTTTCTCGCGGTCGTTCAGCACCGCCATCGCCTGCACCAGCATCTCGCGGCGCGTTTCCAGCTCGTCGCGCGCCTCGTAGTCGCCGGCCTGGTCGGCGTCTTCATCCTCGAGCCAGTCCTGCCATTGCATGGTCGAATCGCCGTCGGCCGAGATCGTCGCGTTCAGCGACGCATCGCCGCCCGACATCCGCCGGTTCATCGAGATCACTTCCGCCTCGGTGACGTTCAGATCGGTGGCGATCCGCTTCACGTTCTCGGGGCGCAGATCGCCCTCTTCCAGTGCGCCGATCCGCGCCTTGGCCTTGCGCAGGTTGAAAAAAAGCTTTTTCTGCGCCGAGGTGGTGCCGAGCTTCACCAGTGACCAGGAGCGCAGGATGTATTCCTGGATCGAGGCGCGGATCCACCACATCGCGTAGGTGGCGAGGCGGAAGCCCTTTTCGGGATCGAACCGCTTCACCGCCTGCATCAGGCCGACGTTGGCCTCCGAGATCACCTCGGCCTGCGGCAACCCGTAGCCGCGGTAGCCCATCGCGATCTTGGCGGCGAGGCGCAGGTGGCTGGTCACCAGCTGATGCGCCGCGTCGGTGTCTTCGTGATCGACCCAGCGCTTGGCCAGCATGTATTCCTGTTCCGGCTCCAGCATCGGAAACTTCCGGATTTCCTGAAGATAGCGGTTGAGCCCCCCTTCCGGAGTCGGTGCAGGCAGGTTTTTGTAGTTGCTCATACGTACTCCCTTATGCACTCGAATGTATCGAGGCTTAACATTGGATATAGGGGCCGACCGGACCGATTCAAGCCGCTGCGCCCTCCCCTATCTCAAGGGTCTGAACGAAGTATGACTCGGATTCCGTCGCGGAAACAGGGGGCTCACGCCGATTTGCGGAGTGTTTCAATAAGGGTTTCCATGTCCTCGGGCAGCGGCGCCTCGAAGCTCAGGGCTTCGCCGCTGACCGGGTGGACAAAGCCGAGCGTGGCGGCGTGCAAGGCCTGGCGCGCAAACGCCCGCGTGGCCTCGCCCGCTGCCGCCCCCACCGCCTTTTCGCCGAGCTTGCGCCGCCCGCCATACACCGGATCGCCGATCAGCCCGTGGCCGGCATGGGCCATGTGCACGCGGATCTGGTGGGTGCGCCCGGTCTCGAGCCAGCAATCCACCAGCGCCGCCGCCGACGGCGTGCCAAACGTCTCCACCACCCGCGCCCGGGTGACCGCGTGGCGGCCGTTCGACCAGACCACCGCCTGGCGCTGCCGGTCGGTCTTGTGGCGCGCAAGCTGGGTGGTGATCTTGACGATGTTGCCGGGCTCGAAGCTGACCCCGCGCACGCCCTTGAGGCGCGGATCGCTCTGGTCGGGCACGCCGTAGACCACCGCGCGGTAGTGCCGCTCGACCGTATGGCGCTCGAACTGCGCGGCCAGCCCGTGGTGTGCCTTGTCGGATTTCGCCACCACCAGCAGGCCCGAGGTATCCTTGTCGATCCGGTGCACCACGCCGGGGCGCTTCTCGCCGCCCACGCCCGAGAGCGTATCGCCGCAATGAGCCAGCAGCGCATTGACCAGCGTGCCGCCGGGGCTGCCCGGCGCGGGATGCACCACCATCCCGGCAGGCTTGTTGACGACGATCAGGTCGTCGTCTTCCCAGACGATATCGAGCGCGATCGACTCGGGCGCGATATGGCTTTCCTCCGCCGCCGGTACGGCGATCTCGATCAGATCGCCCGTCGCCACCTTCGCCTTGGCATCCGTCAGCACCACGCCGCCCCGCGTGACCGCGCCGGCGGCGATCAGCCTGGCCAGCCGCGACCGGCTCAGCTCGGCTTGCTCTGGCACATCGCGCGCCAGCGCCTTATCAAGGCGCGGCGGCGGGTTGTCGGCGATGATCACCCGGACGATGGAGGGCATGGACATGGACGAGGCTCCGATTTCCGAGAGCGACGCGCGGCTCCTGCGGTATTTGAAAACGCTGGTCACGGCGCTGACCGTGACGATGATTGCCGGCTTCATAGTGCTGATCGCGGTGATTGTCATGCGCTTCAATGCGACCGGCACCGTTCCGCTGCCCAGCGAGATCGCCCTGCCCGCCGGTGTGGCCGCCACGGCGATCACCCGCGGCCCCGACTGGCTCGGCGTGGTCACCGATGACGGGCGCATCCTGATCTACGGGCTCGACGGGGCGACGCTGAGGCAGGAGATCGTTGTTTCGCGGTAGCGGGGGAGGATGGTACCGACACCCCGGCTCGAACGGGGGACCTCTTGATCCACAATCAAGCGCTCTAACCTACTGAGCTATGTCGGCACGCCGAAGGGATTTACCCCCCACCTGCATCATTTGCAAGAGGCGCGGGCTTGAAAAACACTCCCGTCCCGCGTAACCCTCGCCTCTCATCCTGGGGAGTCCGACATGGGCATCAATTCCGAAAGCGACACCGCCGCGAACCTTCAGATCGGCCCGACCACGCTGGGCATGGTGCGCCTTTACATCGAGGGCGACGGGATCGACCTGCCGTTGGATTTCGAGCCCGAAGAGGCCGAGGACATCGCCGAGGAGATCCGTGCCGCCGCCGAACAGGCCCGCGCCCTCGCCGCCAAGGCTAAAACGGCCCCGAAAGGGCGCTGACGCCCGGATCGCGAAAGCCCTGCAAGCGGCGCGCCGCGTGGCGGGCGAATTTCTGCAAAAGCACCTTGCGCCGCGCCGGCGCCAGCTTCGTCTCCGGCCCCATGCGGATGATCTCGGCGTCGAACCCGTCGGCGATGATCAGCCCAGTCTCCGCCGGCAGCAGCTCGGTGGGAAAATCGCCATCCACCGCCCAGAAATACCGGTCGCCCCAGTCCAGGTAGCCCTGCCACTTGGCGTCGGCGGCAAAATCGGCGCGGCTCGACTTGCACTCGATCACCCAGAATTCGCCCTTCGGCCCAAGCGCGAACACATCCATGCGCAGCCCCCGCACCGGCGCGAATTCTTCGACCGAGACGAAATCGTGCAAGCGCAGATGCCGCGCCACGCCGCGCGCGAGGATCTGGCCGGGCTGGAGGGCGATGTCCTGCATGCGCGCAGAATGAACAATCCATGAACATTTGTCCAGACAGGTGCCTTTTCCTGGCGAAAATACCTCCGCCGGAGGCAAAGCCCCTGCGCGACCGGCACAATCGGCGCCCGGACGCCACAAAGCCCCGGCCCGTCCCACACTGCCCCTTGCCAGCGCGCGCCCGGCCCCCTAGGTAGCCTCTTGGCGGTCTGCCCTTCTCGTCACGAGGTCCAATTCCGGTGGCCTTAAATAACTCCGAGGGAGCTGGCTCTGTCCGGGCCGTGGCCTGGTTACCTGGCGCCCACCTGTACACACAGGTCCTCGGGAATTTACGTTGCCTCAACGGTTGCGTGCGGTCCCGCCACCTCCTACCCTCCCGGGGCCTTGCCCCCCGGAGGAGCCGATGTTTTCCAAGGACAACCTGCCTCACGCGCCGCTGCCCCTGCCCGACCGGTTCGACTGGTCGGACGAGCAGATGCTCGCCCGTGTGACCGCCTTTTTCGAGCTGATGAAACAGCGCCATTCGGTGCGCCAGTTTTCGCCCCGCCCGGTCGCGCGCGCGGTGATCGAAACGGCCGTGGCCACCGCCGGGCGCGCGCCCTCCGGGGCCAACCACCAGCCCTGGTTCTTCGCCGCGATCTCTGACCCGGCGCTGAAGGCGCGGATCCGCGCCGAGGCCGAGGCAGAGGAAACGCGCTTCTACGAGGGTGCGGCGGGCGACGAATGGCTGAAAGCGCTGGAACCGCTCGGCACCGACGCCGCCAAGCCGCACCTGGAAGACGCGCCCTGGCTGATCGTGATCTTCGCCCAGCGCTGGGGCACCTTCGACGACGGCACCCGGTTCAAGAACTACTACGTGCCCGAAAGCGTGGGCATCGCCACCGGCTTCCTGATCGCCGCGCTGCACCAGGCCGGGCTCTCCTGCCTGACCCATACGCCGAACCCGATGAAATTTCTCAATGAAACGCTGGGCCGCCCGGGATCGGAAAAACCGGTGATGATCCTTGCCGTGGGCCACCCAGCCAAAGACGCCACTGTGCCCGCCGTCGCCAAGCTGAAAAAGCCGCTCCGCGATATCCTCACGGTGTTCGACTGACCGTCACCAGAAAAGGCCCCGCGCAAGCGGAGCCTTCGGTGCCGACCGCGCGGGAGGTCAGCGCCGGCGGTTCTTCGGCGTCGGCGCGGCCGTGGCTTCGACGCGGGCGGGAATGTTGGTTGCCACCGGCACCCGCTTGCCGCCTTGCGGCTCGTCGTCGTCATGCTCCATCCGCATGATGGTGATGGCGAACTGAACGCCGGCGAACACCACGCCGTTGAAGAACACCAGCATCACCACCGCGATCCAGCCCATGTCGGAGGTCGAGATCAGGTGCCAGAGATTCGCCACGTTGGTGTAGAGCAACGCGAAGACGAACAGGCTCGACAGCGCGAAGCCGAACAGAACGTTCTTGATATAAAGGCGCACCAGCTTGGGCATGGCAGTTCCCCCGATTATCCTGATTACATCCTAGCACGTGAATATGTCCTGCCAAGGGGCTTGTCGGTTACGGCGCCTGTTCGGAGCTTTCCGGCCGAGCCGGCACGCCGGCGATGAACGCCCAAAGCCCCGCCGCCGCGAGCCCCCCGGGCCAAAGCGACGCGAGCGCGATCTCGCCCGAGGCAAGCCCGGCAAGCGCCATTGCCAGCCCCGCCGCCAATGTCGGCAGGACCGTCACACGGTAGCGGCTGCGCGTCGCCACGAGCCCCGCCACCACCAGCGTGGCCGCGACCGGCACCACCAGGGTCACGGGCAGGATCGGCAGCAGGAGCGCGGCCAGGACGAATTGCGCCGTGGTTCCCCAGCCGAGCACCATCCCGAGCCGGGCGCGCAGCCGGTCGCGTTGGCCGGGGCGGTATCGCCCCAGGTCGCGCGCGGGGTCGAGCATCCTCTGGCTGAGAAAGGTCTCACGCCCCAGCAGCGTCGCATAGCGCGCGATCGCCGCCGCGACCGGCCAGCCACGCCGCGGCGCGGCCAGCGCCGGCGGCACCGGACCGCGTTGGCGTAACGTAAGGCCAGCGTCGCGTTGCAACATCTCGGTGGCCAGGCCCGGCTGCGCCCGGTCGCGCCGCCACACGGCCAGGTTATAGATCAAGGTGGTATCGGGTGCCGCCACGCCATGCCGGCGCCAGTTCCACAGCGTCGCGAGCGCAAGGCCCGCGCCCTGGCCAAGCAGGGTCGGCGCAAGCGTCTGCCCCACCCCGAGAAGCGCAAGCCCCACCGCTGCCGCCGACAGCGCCAAGGCGTCGAGCCGGACCAGGACCGCGAGCCCGGACACCGCCGCCAGCCCCGCCGCCGGCGCGCCGGTGTCGCCCGCCAGCAGCACATAGGCCAGCAACAACAGACCCAGCAGCGGCTCGGGCCAGAAATGAATGGCCAGCAACGCGCGCTCGACCGAGGTGAGCAGGAACAATGCCGCCAGCGCACCGCCAAGCGGCCCGCCCGCCTGCCCCGCAACCAGCACCGCGACGCCGACCCCTGCCCCCGCAAGCGCGATATTACCCATCCGCGCCACCCGCAACGGGCCACGCCTCGCGCGCAGGCCCAGGATCCGGGCAAGCCGCATCAGCGTTCGGATCAGCAAGCCGTAGGCCGGCACGCGCACCCACAGGGGGTCATGCCACACCCCCGTGTATTCGGCTTCGTCGCCGACCAGCCGGCCCGGCGCAAGACGGCGAAACAGCACCAACGACTGTCCGGCCGCAAGCGCGGCGGCGGCGCCCGCCATGACAGCGGGTGTCATGGTTCAGAACGCGTCCGGCCGCGCCTCGCGGGCCATGTGGTCGAGCACCGCGTTGGCGAATTTGGCTTCGTCGCTCTCGGGAAAGAACGCCTTGGCGATATCGACGAACTCGGAGATCGCCACCTTGGGCGGCGTCTCGCCCGCCACCAGCTCGGCCCCACCGGCGCGAAACAGCGCGCGCAGCGTCGGGTCGATCCGCGCGATCGGCCACTTGGCGACCAATGCGCGGTCGGTCATCTGGTCGATCTTCGCCTGCAGGTTCACCGCCGTTTCCATCAGGAAGCGGAACAGACCGACATCGCCCTCGGCCATGTCACCCTCATCGAGATGCTCACCGAACCGGAAATCCTCGAACTCGCGGATCACCTTGTCGACGTTCTGCCCCGAGGCTTCCATCTGGAACAGCGCCTGCACCGCGTAGAGCCGCGCCGCCGAGCGCATCTTGCGTTTCTGATTGCCGGACAGGGTCATGCCTTGCCCTCGGCGATCTTGATCTCGTCCCATTTGTGAAAGCCCACGGGCTTGTCGGGACGGCCCCATTTGCTCCAGAGCGCGATCAGGTGCAGCGCCGCCGCCGCCGCGCCGCCGCCCTTGTCCTGGTCTTTCGGGTTGGCGCGCACGACCGCCTGATCACGGGTTTCCACGGTGAGTATGCCGTTGCCGATGGCGAGCCCTTGCAGGCCCAGCAGCATCAGCCCGCGCGAGCTGTCGTTGCAGACGGTATCGTAATGCGTGGTCTCGCCGCGGATCACGCAGCCAAGGGCGACGTAGCCGTCGAAATTCGACTGCCGGTCGGCGATCGAGATCGCGGGCGGGATTTCCAGCGCGCCGGGCACCTCGACAAGATCCCAGCTCGCCCCCGCCGCCTCGATCTCGGCCTTGGCGCCGGCCACGAGATCGTCGGCGATCTCCTTGTAGTACGGCGCAACGACGATCAGCAGGCGGGCGGGCTTATCGAGGTTCGGGCGCGCCAGGATGTAATGTGTCTCGGAACCGGCCATCACTTGCCTCCGCGAATGGGATGGGTGCCCTCAATGGTGAGGTCATAGGCCTCAAGGCCGACGACCTTGGGCATCGGGCTGTCGGTGAGCAGGGTCATGCGCGAGATCCCCAGCGCCGAGAGGATCTGCGCGCCAAGCCCGTATTGGCGCAGGATCTGCGGCGACACCGCGCCGTCGACGGCAAGCTTCATGCCCGGGTCGCGCAGCATCACCACCACGCCGCGCCCGGCCTCGGCAATAATCTTCATCGCCCGGGGCAGCTCGTCGGCCGGCGCCGGGCCAAGGCCCAGCGCATCCTCCAGCGGGTTGAGCGCATGCATGCGCACCAGCACCGGCTCGCCATCGGTCAGATCGCCCATCGTCAGCACGATATGTTCGGCGCCTTGCGTCTCGTCGGTAAACACCCGCATGCACCAGTCGCCGCCGTGCTCGGAGGTCACCTGCTTCTTGGCGCTTTCTTTCACCAGGTTGTCGTGGCGACGCCGGTAAGCGATCAGGTCGGAAATCGTGCCCACCTTCAGCCCGTGTTTCTGCGCGAAGGCGATCAGCTCCGGCAGACGTGCCATCGAGCCGTCGTCGTTCATGATCTCGCAGATCACGCCGGCGGGCTGCAGCCCGGCGAGGCGCGCGATGTCCACCGCCGCCTCGGTATGGCCCGCGCGCACCAGCACGCCGCCGGCGCGCGCGCGCAGCGGGAACACGTGGCCGGGCGTGGCGAGGTCGGCCGATCCCTTGCCCGGGTCGATCGCCACGGCAATCGTGCGGGCGCGGTCATGGGCGGAAATGCCGGTGGTCACCCCCTCGCGCGCCTCGATCGACACGGTGAAGGCGGTCTCGTGGCGCGAGGCGTTCTGGGTCGACATCAACGCCAGCCCGAGCGCGTCGATCCGCTCGCCCGGCATGGCGAGGCAGATCAGCCCGCGCCCGTGCGTGGCCATGAAGTTCACCGCCTCGGGCGTGGCCATCTGCGCCGGGATCACCAGGTCGCCCTCGTTCTCGCGGTCTTCGTGGTCGACCAGCACGAACATGCGCCCGTTGCGGGCGTTCTCGATGATCTCCTCGATCGAGGAAATGGCATTGCGCCAGTCCAGCTCCACCGGGCCGGGTTTTTCGTAGGTGTTTCCGTCGGACATTTTCGCCTCTCGCTCACGCACCCCGGGGGAAATAACGCCTCGCGCCCGCCATTGCCAGAGGGAACACGTGGAATCCTCCGCGCGACGCCCCCCGCGCTACTGAAACGCCAGGTGCACGACGATCGTATCCAGCGCGTACCACCCCCAATGCAGGGCGAAGGTCAGGACAAACCCCGAACGAACCCGCAGCAGCAACACCGGCACCACCGCGCCAAAGGCCGTGGCCGCGATCGAGTAGCGGATCACGTAGAACCAATCGTATCCGTTCATCGCGAGCGACAGGTGAAACCCGCCGAACAAGGCCGCCGTCAGCAGCCCGAGCTGGGCAAGGGTCAGGCCCATCGCCGCCAGCGCCAGGACCAGTTCGATCAACAGCACCTGCTGAAACATGATCTCGATGGTTTTTGGCAGGAAATAGGCCGGGGTGGCCCAGGCGAGGTCCGTCACGTCCGGCGGAGCGCCGGCGTCAATCGCCGGCAGCTGGGGCAGGATCACCAGGGCAAAACTGCCGTAGACCACGGCGACCAGGATCGGCAGCACGCGGCTCTGCTCAGGCTGGTAACGGTCCGACCAGGTGAGAAACCCCTTGCGAAACACCGCAATAACCACGGCCAGCCACAGCGCGTAATAGACCGCGTAGAATACCGGGGCGTCGTTGTAGCCGATCTCGGCGTCGAGGACGGGAAGGAAGAAGAAGTATCCGAGCGACGACAGGGTCCACACCGACAAGATCACGGCGAGCGTGGCCAGCAGCCGCAGATGCGGGGTATGCCAAAGGCGTATCATGCGCCGGTGTCGCCTGTGCGTAACGGAGGACGGCGCTCAGCCGCCATAGTCGTTCAGCCGCGCCACGTAGCGCGCCAGGGTGTCGATTTCGAGGTTGACCCTGTCGCCCACCGCCACCGCGCCCCAGTTCGTCGCCTGCTTGGTGTGGGTGATCAGGTTCACGCCAAAGATGGGGCCCTGCACCTCGTTTACCGTGAGTGAGGTGCCGTTGAGCGCGACCGAGCCCTTTGGCGCGATGAATCGCGCCAGCTCTTGCGGCACGCGCAACTGCACCCGGGTCGAGTCTCCCTCGTCGCTCATCGCCACCACCTCGGCCACGCCGTCGACATGGCCCGAGACGATATGCCCGCCCAGCTCGTCGCCCACCTTCAGCGCACGTTCGAGGTTCACCCGCCGGCCCACGGTCCAGGCGCCGAGATTGGTCTTTGACAGCGTCTCGGCCGAGATATCAACCTCGTACCAGTTCGGGCCAAGGTCGACCACGGTTAGGCAGACCCCGTCCGAGGCGATCGACGCGCCAATGTCGATGCCCGCGGTGTCGTAGCCGGTTTCGATCCGCGCGCGCATGTCGCCGGTCTGGGCGATCGCGCCCACGGTGCCGACGTCGTTGATGATCCCTGTAAACATGAGCCTCTCCAGCCGCTTCCTCGCGCCAATGCCTAAGGCCCCGCGCGCGGTTTGAAAAGCCCGCGCGCCGTCACCGGGTGTTAACCCTGCCGCCCCCAAGCTGACGCGGGCGGGCCACATTGGCGCCGCCTGGCCATGGTTTTCTGGCCTCAAGGCGTGACTTCGGCGCGGCGATTGGGCATGAAGGAGCAAATCCGCGCAATAAGCGGGAGCACGGGCGCATGACGAGTATCGACGGACAAAACCGGGTCTTCCTGTTTTTGCAGGGGCCGCACGGGCCATATTTCGCCCAGCTCGCCCGGATGCTGCGCGCGGCGGGCGCGCGCACCTGGCGCGTCGGCTTCAACCGGGGCGACCGCGCTTTCTGGCCCAACCGCGCCAGCTACATCCCCTTCACCGACCCACAGGACGACTGGCCCGCCCGCTTCGCCGAGATCGTCGCCGAGAAGGGCGTGACCGATATCGTGCTCTACGGCGATACCCGCTTCATCCATGCCGAGGCGGTGCGCATCGCGCGCGATCTCGGGCTGGGCGTTCATGTGTTCGAAGAGGGCTACCTGCGCCCCTACTGGGTGACCTATGAGCGCGGCGGCTCGAACGGCAATTCGCGGCTGATGGAGATGGCGATCGGCGAGATGCAGACGGTGCTGGCCGATGCCGAGCGCGATATCCCCGAGGCCCCGGCGCATTGGGGCGACATGCGCCACCATATTTTCTACGGCGCGCTCTACCACTGGTTCGTGATGTTCGCCAACCGCCCCTACCGGGGCTTCCGCCCGCATCGCGCGATCCCGGTGACCAAGGAATTCGAGCTGTATCTGCGCCGGCTGCTGCTGATGCCCGCCCATGCCGGCGACCGCTGGCTCTCGACGCTGCGCATCAAGACCGGCGGCTTTCCCTATCACCTCGTGCTGTTGCAGCTCGAACACGATTCCAGTTTCCAGATGCACTCGCCCTTCTCCACCATGACCGAGTTTCTCGCGCAGGTGATCGAGGGCTTCGCGGCCGGGGCTGCGCGCCACCATCACCTTGTTTTCAAGGCTCATCCGCTCGAAGATGGCCGCGTGCCACTGCGCCACGAGGTGCGCCGGCTGGCGCGCGCGGCGGGGGTGTCCGGGCGCGTGCACTACGTGCGCGGCGGCAAGCTCGCGCGGCTGCTCGACCACGCCCGCAGCGCCGTCACGGTCAATTCCACCGCCGCCCAGCAGGTGCTCTGGCGCGGCCTGCCGATCAAGACCTTCGGCCACGCGGTCTATGCCAAGCCCGAATTCGTCTCGACCCAGCCGCTCGAGGCGTTCTTCGCCCAGCCCAGCCGGCCCGACACCCGCGCCTACCGCGATTACCGCCACTACCTGCTCGAAACAAGCCAGGTCGCCGGCGGATTCTACTCCGCGCGCGGGCGGCGCCAGTTGTTGCGCCAAGTGGTCGACATGATGCTCAGCGCCGACGATCCCTATGACGCGCTGGCGCGCGGCACAGCGGCACCACGGCAACAGTTGTATGCCGTGAAATAGCTGCAACTATCGGAATGTCTGGATTTTTTCCCGGCCTGCCGGTAGGTTGACAAAAAAATCAGAGGCAGAACTCCATAAAGGAGCCCGAGCAGTGAAGAATATGGGCAACGCATGGGCGCGTAACGCGGCCCTCATGGCGTGCGTCGTGGGGCTGACCGCCTGCGACGCGCTCCCCCGGTCCGGTCCCAACAAATCCGAGATTTACGCGGGGTCCGTGCAGAAAGAGGGCGATGCCTTCGTCGTCGCCATCGACGACCGGGTGACGCGCGCCACGGCCGTGGTGCCGGCGCTCGGCTTCTCGTCCGAATTCACCTCCGCCGGCGTGGTCGGCTCCGACACCATCCGTCCCGGCGATACGCTGGGCGTGTCGATCTGGGAAAACGTCGACCAGGGCATCCTGACCACCGCCGGCGCACCGGCGGCGATCGAAGAGGTGCAGGTCGATGGCCAGGGGTTCATCTTCATTCCCTACGCCGGCCGCATCAAGGCCAGCGGCAATACCCCCGAAGCGATCCGCCGGATCATCACCGAAAAGCTCCAGGACCAGACCCCGGACCCGCAGGTGATGGTGCGGCGCATGGCCGGCGACGGCTCGACCGTCTCGCTGACCGGCGCGGTCGGGGCGCAGGGTGTGTTCGCGATCGAGCGGCCCACCCGCACGCTTTCCACGATGCTGGCGCGCGCCGGCGGCGTGGCGATCTCGCCCGAGATCGCCGTGGTCAAGATCATCCGCGGCAGCAAAACCGGCAAGATCTGGTACCAGGACCTGTTCGAATACCCCGAGCTCGACATCGCGCTGCGCGGCGGCGACCGGATCCTGGTCGAGGAAGACACCCGCTCGTTCACCACGCTCGGCGCGACCGGTGCGCAGACCCGCGTGAAATTCGACACCCAGACGCTCTCGGCGCTGGAGGCAATCGCGCAGGTGGGCGGCCTGGTGTCCAACCTCGCCGACCCGACCGGCGTGTTCATCTTCCGCAACGAGCCTGCGGAAATCTCCAACGCGGTGCTCGGCCGCTCCGACCTTGTGGGCGACCAGCGGCTGATCTACGTGCTCGACCTCACCGAGCCCAACGGCATGTTCCACGCGCGCGATTTCGTGATCCGCGACGGCGACACCGTTTACGTGACCGAAGCGCCCTACGTGCAGTGGACCAAGGTCATCTCGGCGCTCAGCACCACGATCAGCGCCGCCGACACGCTGGGCAGCGCCGCCACGGCCCTTCCCGGCCTGTAGGCGGGCATGCCAGACATGCCCGATATCGGGGCCGCCGGGGGCGAACCCTCCCGGCGGCTCTTCGTTTTCAATGGCGGCTTCCTGACCCAGAGGCGCGTGCGCCGGATCCTCGCGCTGGCCGGCTGGCGGGTTAGCCTCGGCCGCCCCGGCCCGGACGACGCCATCGGCGTCTGGGGCCATTCGCCCTATGCCCACCGGGGCGAGGCAATGGCGGCGAAAACCGGCGCGCGGCTGGTGCGGATCGAAGATGCCTTCCTGCGCTCGGTGCGCACCGGGCGCGATGGCGCGCCGCCGCTGGGGCTGTTGATCGACGCGCGCGGGGTGCACTACGACGCAAGCGCGCCCTGCGATCTTGAAACCCTGCTTGCCACCCACCCGTTCGACGACGCCGCCCTGCTCACCCGTGCGCGCCACGCGATGGAGCTGATGATCCGCGGCCACGTCTCAAAATACAATGCGTTCGCCCCGTCCGCCGCTCTGCCCGAAGCCCCGTATGTGCTGGTGATCGACCAGACCCGGGGCGACGCCTCGATCGCGCATGCCGGCGCCACTGCCGCCACGTTCCGCGAGATGCTCGCCTTTGCCGAGATCGAGAACCCCGGCCTCAGGATCGTCATCAAGACCCATCCCGAGACCGCCGCCGGCCACCGCCCCGGCCATTTCGGCGCCGAGGACGCGAGTGGGCGCAAAAGACTGCTGACCGCGCCGGTCGACCCCTGGGCGCTGATGGAGGGGGCCGTCGCGGTCTATACCGTGAGCTCCGGCATGGGCTTCGAGGCGATCCTCGCCGGCCATCGCCCGCGCGTCTTTGCCGCGCCCTGGTATGCCGGCTGGGGCCTCACCGAAGACGTGTCCGCCCCGCCCCGCCGCACCCGCACCCTCACCCGCACGCAGATCTTTGCCGGCGCGATGGTGCTCTACCCAACCTGGTACGATCCCCACCACGACGCGCTGTGTGGCGTCGAACAGGTGATCACCACGCTCGAGACGCGCGCGCGGGCCTGGCGCGAAGACCGCGCCGGACACGTCGCCGCCGGCATGCGGTTGTGGAAACGCAAGCCACTGGCGCGGTTTTTCGGCGGCGAGCGACGGCTGGTGTTCAGAGACGGGCCGGCCGCGGTGGCCCTGGCGGAAAAGACCGGGCGCAGCCTGATCGTCTGGGCCGGCAAGGAAGACGGGCTTGGCGACACCCGCGACGGACCGGTGCTGCGGGTCGAGGATGGATTTCTGCGCTCGCGCGGGCTGGGGGCCGAATTGGTAGCGCCGCTCTCGCTCGTCACCGACGATCTGGGCATCTACTACGATCCGAGCCGCGAAAGCCGGCTGGAGCGGCTGATCTCCGCCTCGGTGCACCTGCCCGACGGGGCGCGGCGGCGCGCCGAGCGGCTGGTCGAGGGGATCCTGCGCACCGGAGTGAGCAAGTACAACCTAGACCGGCCAGTGGTGGACCTGCCCGACGCCGGAGACCGCCGCCGCATTCTTGTGCCCGGACAGGTGGAAGACGATGCCTCGATCCGGCTGGGCGCAAGCGGGATTAGCACCAATCTCGGCCTGCTGGCGGCCGCGCGCGCCGCCAACCCGCAGGCGTTCATCGTGTTCAAACCGCACCCCGACGTGGAAGCGGGCCTGCGCGCGGGCGCGGTGCCCACAGAGGAGGCCGCCCGCCTCGCCGATCTTGTGGCCAGCGAGGCCGACGCCGTGGCGCTGATCGAAGCCGTCGACGAGGTCTGGACCATGACCTCGCTGATGGGGTTCGAGGCGCTCCTGCGCGGCAAGCGCGTCACCTGCCTTGGCGCGCCGTTCTATGCCGGCTGGGGGCTGACCAGGGATCTTGGCCCGGTGCCGGCGCGGCGCACGGCCCGCCCCGACCTGATCGCCCTCGCCCACGGCGCGCTGATCGACTACCCGCGCTACAACGACCCCGTGACCGGCAAGGCCTGCCCGCCCGAGGTGGTCGTCGACCGGCTCGCCGCCGGCGTCGCCGCGCGGACCGGTCCGGCGCACAGGCTGTTGGCGAAAGCCCAGGGGATTTTTGCCGGATCCGCACATCTCTGGCGCTGATCCCGGCCCGGCGCTGCGCGGCCCCGGAGCTGGCCGAGCCCGCAGACAGGCTTTGCCCTGTCGGGATGAGACCAGGCGCCGTCAAGGCTCTCCACCACCAGACATATTGAGAGTTCCTCATATGCGGAATTCGAGTTTTCCGGTATTCCGGTATTCCGGTATTCCGGTATTCCGGCGAAATGAAGCATAACCGTTTGTCTTATCAGACATTTTTACGCCAACAGCGACGGAACAATCCGGTCAACGCAAGGTTGATGCCCGATCTCGACGCACCCAGCGGTGCATCACGTCCCCCCCCACGGCGCGCGTGTCAACCAGGTCGAAACGCGGCGCCTCGGCGAGCCGGCTCACCCCCAACGCGGCGAGCGCCGGCCACCCCTCGGCGCCCAGCGCCAGCCCGGCGGTGAAGCCCACCAGCTCGTCCACCAGTCGCTCGGCCAGCAAAGAGGCCGCGAGCGCGCCTCCGCCCTCGCAAAACACCCGGGTGAGCCCGGCCTCGCCCAGCGCGCCGAGCGCGCGGGACACGTCCAACTGACCGCGCCTGATCGGAACGGCGATCAGCTTCGCCCCAAGCCCGGCCCAGGCCGAGATCAGCTCCGGGGCGGCCCGATCGCCATGCACCAGCCACAGCGGCACCTCGCCCGCCGTGCGCGCCAGCGCGCCGTCGAGCGGCAGATCCAGGGTGCGGCTCAGTACCACCCGCACCGGCTGGCGCACGGCGCCGAGGCCGCGCACGGTCAGCGACGGGTCGTCAGCGCGCGCCGTGCCACCACCGATCATCACCGCGTCGTGGCGCATCCGCAGCGCATGCACGGCGCGGCGCGCTTCCGGCCCGGTGATCCACTGGCTTTCGCCGGTGGCGGTGGCGATCCGCCCGTCGAAGGAGGTGGCGAGCTTCAGCGTGACCATCGGCCGGCCGGCCTCAACCCGCGACAGAAACCCGCGCTGATCGGCCCGCGCCTGATCGGCCAACACACCCTCGACCACCTCGATCCCGGCGGCGCGCAGCCGCGCGAGTCCCTGGCCGTTTACTCGCGGATCGGGGTCGCAGAGCGCGACCACCACCCGGGCCACACCCGCCGCCGCCAACGCGTCGGCGCAGGGCGGGGTCTTGCCATGGTGGGAACAGGGCTCAAGCGAAACGTACGCCGTGGCGCCGCGCGCCGCCGCGCCGGCCTGGGCCAGCGCCACCACCTCGGCATGGGGCCGCCCGCCCGCCTGGGTGGACCCCCGGCCGACGATCCGCTCGTCGCGCACGATCACGCAGCCGACCGCCGGGTTCGGCCAGGTCTGCCCCAGCCCGCGGCGGCCGAGGGCCAGGGCTAGGGCCATGTAGCGGCTGTCGGTCACTCTTCGCCGTGCAGAGTGTCCGGGCGCAGCTCGCTCACGAACTTGTCGAAATCGTCCGCCGCCTGGAAGTTCTTGTAAACACTGGCAAACCGCACGTAGGCTACGGTATCGATCCGGGCCAGGCTTTCCATCACGATCTCACCGATCGTCTTCGACGGGATGTCGGTCTCGCCCATGCTTTCGAGCCGGCGCACGATGCCAGAGATCATCTGGTCGATGCGTTCGGGCTCCACCGGGCGTTTCTGCAGCGCGATACGGATCGAGCGTTCGAGCTTGTCGCGGTCGAAATCCTCGCGCCGCCCCGAAGTCTTGATCACCACGAGATCGCGCAGCTGCACCCGTTCATAGGTGGTGAACCGCCCCCCGCAGGCGGGGCAGAAGCGCCGCCGCCGGATCGCCGCATGGTCCTCGGCGGGCCGGGAATCCTTCACCTGCGTATCGATATTTCCACAAAACGGGCACCGCATGCCTGTCCCCTTTTTCTTGCCTGTTTACCCCAGAAATGCGGGTCTTTGCCCACTTATCCACAGGCACTATAGGGTCTCGCCTTGGTTTTGGGTAGCGCTTAATGCGACCCACAAGATGCTGATTGGCCCCAGCCAGACCGGCGACAATTGGCCGGGCCGCGAGGTCCCGCTTTGCGCGACTCGGACGGCGTGACACGATGGGGCGCAAACCGGATCATGGGAGGATATCATGAGCGTTGCACGTGTGACCGAGATTTCCGCGACCTCGAGCAAGAGCTTCGAAGACGCGGTGGAGTTGGGCGTTGCCCGCGCCTCAGAGACCCTGCGCAACGTGCGCTCGGCCTGGGTGAAAGAGCAGCAGGTGCGCGTCGAGGGCGGCAAGATCACCGCCTACCAGGTGAACCTGATGGTGACCTTCGTGCTCGAAGACTGAGGCCGCGGCCGGGTTCACCCTGGGAGTGGAGTATTTGGGCCAAGATGAAGAGAACCGGGATTTGCCCTAGCGCAGGAGGGCAGCGACCTCGCGCCGGTGTGGTCTGTGGCGATGTTCGAAAAGGTAAATTCCTTGCCAGGTTCCGAGCGCCATTCGGCCTTGGACAATCGGAATCGTGATTGAAACCGGCAGCAGCGCCGATTTGATATGCGCCGGCATGTCATCCGGCCCCTCGTAGGTATGGGTGAGATACGCCATGCTCGGGTCGGTGGTGGGCGGCACCAGCCGGTGAAAGAAGTTGGCGAGATCGGTCTGCACCTCCGGGTCGGCGTTTTCCTGGATCACCAGCGAAGCCGAGGTGTGGCGCACGAACAGCGTGAGCGCGGCCTCGTCGAGCCCGGCGCCCGCGACCCATTGCGTCACCGGGCCGGTGACGTCATAGAGCCCCGCCCCATCGGTCTCGATCGTGAAAACCCTGTGCATCTCTCGCCTCCCCCGCGCAACGCGCCGCGCACACACGACAATGTCAAACGGCGCCGTGCTGGGCCATGGTAATCTCAGGGCGCCGCGAACAGGGAGGCGACGATGACACGGATGAGTGCGAAGGACTTCGACCAAGAACTGCTCGATCTCTATGATTTCTACGCCCACGGGTTGATGTCGAAACGCGCGTTTCTCGACAAGGCGGCGAAATACGCCGTGGGCGGGCTGACCGCGACCGCGCTGCTCGCCATGCTCAGCCCCGATTACGCGCTGGCCGAGCAGGTCAGCTTCACCGATCCCGACATCAAGCCGGACTACATCACCTACCCCAGCCCCAACGGCCACGGCGAGGTGCGCGGCTACCTGGTGAGACCGGCCGGCGACGGCCCCTTCCCCGCCGTTCTGGTGGTGCATGAGAACCGCGGGCTCAACCCCTATATCGAAGATGTCGCCCGGCGCGTGGCCAAGGCCGGCTTCATCGCGCTGGCGCCCGACGGGCTGACCAGCGTGGGGGGCTATCCCGGCAACGATGACAAGGGGCGCGAGCTTCAGAGCACGGTCGACCCGGTGAAGCTGATGAACGACTTTTTCGCCGGGGTCGAGCACCTGCTGGCGCGCGCGGATGGCACTGGCAAGGTGGGCTGTGTGGGCTTTTGCTATGGCGGCGGGGTGTGCAATGCGCTGGCGGTGGCCTACCCCGAGCTCGCAGCCTCGGTGCCGTTCTATGGCCGCCAACCGGCGACGGCGGACGTGCCGAAAATCCAGGCGCCGCTGCTGTTGCACTACGCCGCGCTCGACGAACGGGTGAACGCGGGCTGGCCAGACTACAAGGCCGCGCTCGATGCCAATGGCAAGGTCTACACCGCGCATATCTACGAGGGGGTCAACCACGGCTTCCACAACGACACCACGCCGCGCTATGACGCGGCGGCGGCCGAGCTGGCCTGGTCACGCACCGTGGCGTTTTTCGAACAATATCTCGCCTGAGAGCGGCCGCCCGGTCAGGCCCGGGCGGCCGGAATTGGTCAGGCCTCGGCGGCCACCAATTTGAAGCCGCCCTTTTCGAGCCGCTTGATCGCCTTGCGGGCCTTGCGCAACTCGGGGCCGCTGACTGCGCTCCACGCCGCCTGCAGGTCGTCCTTGGTGGCACTCGGGTTCGCTGCCGTCCAATCTTGGCGCCAGGTGTAGAAGGCGAGAATTTTCGCCGCGCGCCGGGTCGCTTTCTGCTCGGGTGTGACCGCCGCTTTTTCGGTTTCAGCCATGTTTTTGTCCTTTGACTGTGCAACACCGCCTCTGGTGTAGTCGGGCACTCTGCCCGTCCGGGCACGAATATACACCGGTTGGACTCTGTGGATAAGTCGGAAAATGCGGGTGAGTCAGAGCTGCAACAGCCGCGCCGCCAGCCCTAGCCCGTAGCCCGCCCCGGCCACCGCCGCGACCACCGGAAGGCCCTTCAGGTAGGCCGCCCACGACCAGCCCGCCGCCTCGTGCGCCACGCCCCGGCGCGGGCGAAACACCCAAGCCGCGCCACAAGCGAGCGCGACGGGCAGGATCACCAGGGGCGAGACCCCCATGTATCCGAACACCGCGAGGGCGATGAAGGAGAGGGCGCCGAGCATCGCCCTCTACTGATCCAGGAAGCTCCTGAGCTTGCGGCTGCGCGATGGGTGCTTGAGCTTCCTCAGCGCCTTGGCCTCGATCTGGCGAATCCGTTCACGGGTGACCGAGAATTGCTGGCCCACCTCTTCGAGCGTGTGGTCGGTGTTCATGCCGATGCCGAAGCGCATGCGCAGCACGCGCTCTTCGCGCGGGGTGAGCGAGGCGAGCACGCGGGTCGTGGTCTCCTTCAGGTTTTCCTGAATCGCCGAATCCAGCGGCAGCACCGCGTTCTTGTCTTCGATGAAATCGCCGAGCTGGCTGTCTTCCTCGTCGCCGATCGGCGTCTCGAGACTGATCGGCTCCTTGGCGATCTTCATCACCTTGCGCACTTTCTCAAGCGGCATTTGCAGCTTTTCGGCCAGCTCTTCCGGGGTCGGCTCGCGGCCGATCTCGTGCAGCATCTGCCGGCCGGTGCGCACCAGCTTGTTGATCGTCTCGATCATGTGCACCGGAATACGAATCGTGCGGGCCTGATCGGCGATCGAGCGGGTGATCGCCTGGCGGATCCACCAGGTCGCGTAGGTCGAGAACTTGTAACCGCGCCGGTACTCGAACTTGTCCACCGCCTTCATCAAGCCGATGTTGCCTTCCTGGATGAGATCGAGGAATTGCAGGCCCCGGTTGGTGTATTTCTTGGCGATCGAGATCACCAGGCGCAGGTTCGCCTCGACCATTTCCTTCTTGGCCTGACGGGCCTCTTTCTCGCCCTTCTGCACCTGTTGCACGATGCGGCGGAACTCGGGAATGTCGACGCCCACATAGGTGCCCACCTGCGCCATCTCGGCACGCAGATCCTGGATCTTGTCGGTCGAGCGCTCCAACAGCGCCTGCCAGCCGCGGCCGGGCTTCTCACCCATCCGGTCGACCCAGGTCGGATCGAGCTCGTAGCCGCGATAGGCCTCGATGAACTCGCGCCGGTTGATCCGGGCCTGGTCGGCCAGTTTCACCATCGCCGAGTCGATCGCCATGATGCGCTTGTTGATGCCGTAGAGCTGGTCGACCAGCGCCTCGATCCGGTTGTTGTGCAGGTGCAGCTCGTTGACCAGCAGGACCACCTCGGAGCGCAGCTTCTGGTAGGTCTTTTCGGCCTTCGCGGTGAAGGTGCCATCCTCGTTCAGGGTCGCGCTCATGCGCTGATCCTGCATGTCCGACAGCTTGATGTAGTCGCGCGCGATCAGTTCGAGCGTTTCCAGCACGCGCGGTTTCAGCGCCGCCTCCATCGCCGCGAGCGACATGTTGGCCTGCTCGTCTTCCTCGTCGTCGTCATCGTCCTTGGCGATCGGGTTGCCGTCGGCGTCGAGCTCGGGCTGGTCCTCTTTCTTGGCCGGCTGGGCGCCGGCCTCGCCGGTGGCGACCCCGCCGACCACCCCGGCCTCTTCGTCCTCGCCCTCCATCTGCCGCCCGAAGGTGGCGTCGAGGTCGATCACATCGCGCAGCAGGATCTCTTCGTTGAGCAATTCGTCGCGCCAGATCGTGATCGCCTGAAACGTGAGCGGGCTTTCGCACAGCCCGGCGATCATCGTGTTGCGGCCGGCCTCGATGCGCTTGGCGATGGCGATCTCGCCCTCGCGGCTGAGCAGCTCCACCGAGCCCATCTCGCGCAGGTACATGCGCACCGGGTCGTCGGTGCGGTCGAGCTTCTCGGTCTCGGCGCTCGACACAGTCACTTCGCGCGACGCCGCGCCGGTGGCGACGATGTCGGTCGAGCCCTTCTGGTCGTCGTCGCCGTCCTCGGCTTCTTCGTCCTCGATGATGTTGATGCCCATCTCCGAGAGCATCGACATCACATCCTCGATCTGCTCGGACGACACCTGGTCGGGCGGCAGAACGTGGTTGAGCTGGTCGTAGGTGATGTAGCCCTTCTCGCGGGCCTCGGCGATCATCTTCTTGATCGCGGTCTGGTCCATGTCGGACGAGACCGATTCGTCGTCTTCGCGGGTGTCCTTGGTGTCGTCGTTTTCCTTGGCGGCCATGCGGCACTCCCTCGCTCGTTGGACCCAGGCGCGGTGATTCGGCAGAGTGTTGCCGCGAATCACTGATTCGCCAACCCATATGGGGCCGTTGCATACGCGTTTGAAGGCCAAAAGGCGAGATCAGTGCGGCTTTCGCCCGCCCTTGGCGTAGTCGATGTCCCGAAGCAGCGCTTCGAGCTGGTCTTTCTCCTCCCGTGCGATCAACGCCCCGTTATCGGCGCGGTCGTAGAGTTGTTTATCTTCGCCCGCGCCGCCGCGCCGGGCGGCCTCGCGCGCCTTGGCCGCCTCACCGAGCCGCCAGGTCAGCCCCTCGTCGACCAGCGCCGCGATTTCGCCCACCGCGTCCTCCACTTCGCGCCGCACGCTGCGCCCCGCCTCGAGCTTGGCCAGCTCCTCGGTCAGGCAGAGCGCGGCAAGTTCGGTATCGTCCTGGCGCCGCAGCGACGGCGCGATTTTCACGTGGTTGAGCGCGAACAGCTTGTCGAGGATCTGCGCCCCCGCCTCGGCTTCGATCCGCTCCTTCAGACCGGCGCTGTGATCGTGGGCATGGGTGAGCAACAGGCGTTGCAGCGCGCGGTGGTCGTCGGTCACCATGTCGAGCCGTTCAAGCTGGCCCTCGAAACGCTCCACCAGCGCGGGATGAATGATGAACGTGGCGAGGATCACGGCCTCGCGCAGCGCCTCCTCGACCTCGCCGGAGGCAGCGGCGAGCAGCGACGAGCGCGTTTCGGCGAGTGACGGCGGCGGACCCTTGCGCCAGGGCGTGCGCCCCCCC